>Ga0134121_10000468_pt1 | contig 46984 bp, 34 predicted proteins | sample KB301_FD_96463 | JGI IMG/M metagenome (GOLD analysis project Ga0134121, IMG submission 96463) | Terrestrial soil microbial communities without Nitrogen fertilizer from Kellogg Biological Station, Michigan, USA - KB3-0-1 | ecosystem: Environmental > Terrestrial > Soil > Unclassified ...
CGCATGGCCGACGGGCTGAAACAGTTCTCCGAGACGGCCGATCGCCTGAACCACCTCGGGCTCGTCATCCAGATGCTGGCCCAGTCGTTCCACCTCGACTCGCCCCATTCGTTGAAGCACACCGCCGAGGCCTGGGCGCGCGAGGTGCGGCGCCGCCTGGGGAACTGGGAGGCGATCGAAAGGCTGCTCGAGGACCTGGTGCACCGCCAGTCGTTCGTCGAATGCCTCTACTTCTACGACGGCAGCCACCAGCAGACCGCGCTCACCGTCAACCGCCACATCGTCGGCGACCGGCCGGTGCCCGCGGCGGTGAAGGCCGGCGACGGCTTCGCCGAGCGGCCCTGGTACAAGGCGGCGATACGCGAGGAGCACACCATCCTGACGCCGCTCTTCAACTCGCTGCTGTCGGGGCAGCCGATCTTCACCGCCGCCGCGCCGATCTACGAGAACGGGGAGCTGGAAGGCGTCCTCGGTCTCGACGTCAACGTCGATAGCTGGACCAAGATCTGAGGCCGGGGGGACCCTTGGACGCCGAGTTCGCGGACCTCATCCCCCTCTTCGTGGAGGAGGCGCGCGACCGGCTGGAGCGGTTGGCCACCAACGTGCCCCGCCTGGAGCTCGATCCGCAATCGGCGATCGAGGTCAAACGCGAGCTCCACACGCTGAAGGGCGCGGGCCGCATGATGCGCATCGGCGAGCTCGCCGTGCTCTGCCACGCCGCGGAGGAAGTGCTCCACGCCGCCCGGCCGGGAATGATTCCGCTGCTCACTCGCGTGGTGGACGAGCTGAGCGTGCTCGTCGAGGCGGTCTCCCGGGGCAGCGAGCCGCCGGTGGACCCGGAGCTCGTCGAGCTGCTGCGGACGAACGCCGCCGAGGCGGAGGTTCCCGCGCCCGTCGCGGCCGAGATTCCGCCACCTGATCTGTCCGATCCGACCAATCCGACCGATCCGTCTGATCCGCCCCCCGCGCCCGAGGCTCCCCCCGCTCCCGCAACACCGCAGCCCGTCGCGGCGCCTCCCAAGACCGGCACGGTCTCGGGCGACGTGCGGGTCGACACCGGCGCGCTCGACGCCGTGGCCGAGCGCGCCACGCAGGTGCGCATCATGGCGATCGCCGGCCGCCAGGTGGTGGACCGCATCTACGATCTCGCCCGGCTGGCCGAAGAGGGACTGCACGAGCCGCAGCCCACACAGGTGCTGGCGGTGCTCGCCACCATGCTGCGGCGGGTGGCGGTGGAGCTCGAAGGCGGGCAGCGGCGGCTCATCCGCTCGGCCGAGGATCAGCTGGAGCAGATGCTCGCTCTCCAGCTCCAGCCGATGCGCGGCTTCCTCCTATCTTTCGCCCGCTACGCCCGTGAGCTCGCCCGCGCGGTGAAGAAAGAAGTCGAGGTGGAGCTGGAGGGAGAGGAGACCCGCCTCGACCGCCGCATCGCCCGCGAGCTGGAAGAGGCGCTGCTCCACCTGGTGCGCAACGCCGTCGATCACGGCATCGAGACGCCGGAGGTGCGGGAGGCGCGGCAAAAGCCGCGGTCCGGCCGCGTCCGCATCCAGGCCCTGGCGAACGGCCCCAAGGTGCGCCTGGTGATCGCCGACGACGGCGGCGGCATCGATGTCGCCCGGGTGATTCAGCAGGCCGTCGCCGTGGGGCTGGTCGATGCCACGAGCGCTGCCGGCATGGGCAAGAAGGAGGCTCTGCGCCTCCTCTTCTCGCCGGGTCTTTCCACCCGCAAGCAGGTCTCCGAGATCTCCGGCCGCGGCGTCGGGCTCGACGTGGTGGCCAACGTCGTCAACCGCCTGGGCGGCGAGGTCTTCGTGGAGTCCGAGGCGCGCCGGGGAACGACCTTCATCGTCGAGGTGCCCGTCGCCCGCCGCGGCGAGGCGGTGATGCTGCTGCGGGTGGGGCAGCTCAAGATCGCCCTGCCCGCCTCCGTGGTGCGCCGCGCCACCCGCCTCGAGGCCGGCGGCATCGTGGAGCGCGACGGCCGGACGCTTGCCGTCCTCGCCGAGCGGCTGGTGCCCTTCGTTCCCCTCTCGCGCCTCTACGGCCAGGCCCCGGCCGAACGGCAGCTCCTGCTGGAGGGCGTGGTCTCGGGCCAGCCGCTGGCCCTGGCGGTGGACGACGTCGAGGGCGAGCACGAGGTCCTGGTACGCCCCATCACCCGCCGGGTGCCCACCGACCTGCTGCTGGAGGGCGTCGCGCTCCTCGCCTCCGGCGAGCCGGTGGGCGTGCTGTCGCCGGCCGTCCTCGCCCAGGCCGAGTATCTGCGGGCGCTGCCCGCGGCCCGGCCGCAGGTGGTCATCCGGCGGGTGCGGGTGCTGCTGGTGGACGACTCGCTGGTCACCCGGGAGATGGAGCGCCGGCTGCTGGAGGACGCCGGCTTTCTCGTCTCCGCCGCCGCCGACGCCGAGGAGGCCTTGTCGCTGCTGGCCGAGGAGACCTTCGACTGTGTCGTCACCGACATCGAGATGCCGCGCATGGACGGCTTCGAGCTGGCCGCCCAGTTGCGCAGCATGGAGCACTTCGCCCAGCTGCCGATCATCGTCGTCTCCACCCGCGACCGCCCCGAGGACCGCCTGCGCGGCCTCAAGGTCGGTGCGGATGCCTATCTCACCAAGCAGAGCCTGGACGCCGGCGAGCTGGTGGACCTGGTTCGCCGGCTGAGCGGGAAGTAGGGAGGTTGCGGGCGTGATCGGCGTGGTGCTGGTGGACGACTCGCCGTCGGTGCGGGCAGTATTGCGCCGCATCTTTTCCAAGACCCGCGACATCCGGGTGGTGGGCGAGGCTGTGGACGGCGCCCAGGCCGTGCAGATGGTGATCGACCTCCAGCCGCAGGTGGTGGTGATGGACCTCCAGATGCCGGTTCTGGACGGCTACGCAGCCACCGAACAGATCATGGCCGTGCGGCCGACGCCCATCGTCGTGCTGACCTCGCGGGCCAACCGCAACCAGATGCAGACCGCCTTCGAGGCCATGCGCCGGGGAGCGCTGGAGGTGCTGCCCAAGCCGGAGGACACGCCGAGCTGGCAGCAGCTTGCCGAGAGCCTGCCCGAAACCGTGCGCACCGTGGCCATGGCCCAGACGGCGCCTCGGCTGGCCCGAAGGGGGCGCGCCGTGCGGCCGGAGATCCTGGTGGATTCCCCGCGGGAGCTGCGCTGGGTGGCCATCGGCGCCTCCACCGGCGGCCCGGCGGCCATCCGCGAGCTGTTGGAGGAGGTGCCCGCCGATCCGCCGGTGGGCTTCCTCATCGTCCAGCACATCGCTTCCGGCTTCGAGCTGGGTTTCGCCGACTGGCTCAACAAGGAGTTCCCGTTCGACGTCCGCCTCGCCCAGGACGGCGAGGAGCTGCGCCGCGGCATGGTGCGGCTCGCTCCCGGCGGCTCTCACCTGCGGCTGGAAACCGGCGGCGTCCTCCGCCTGGACTCCCAGACGCCGGCCCGCCGCGGCCACCGGCCGTCGGTCGACGAGATGTTCCTATCCTGCGCCGAGAGCTGCCCGGGACAGGTGGCCGGCGTGCTGCTGACGGGGATGGGCTCGGACGGCGTCATCGGCCTCCTGGCGTTGCGCAAGGCCGGCGGCATCACCCTGGTGCAGGACGAAGCGAGCTGCGTCGTCTTCGGCATGCCCCGGGTGGCGCTGGAGAAGAAAGCGGCCGACGTGGCCCTGCCGCCGCGAGCCTTGGCCCAGACCCTCATCCGCCTGTGGGAGAAGGGAGGCCAGCCGTGAACCGGCGGGTCCTGGTGGTGGACGACAGCGAGGTGACGCGGGCCATTCTCGCCCGCACCCTGCGCACCTCGGGCTACGAGGTGCTGGAAGCCGGCGATGGCGCCGAAGGGGCGATGGCGGCCCTGCGCGAGCAGCCGGCGGTCGTGGTCACCGACCTCGAGATGCCCACCATGGACGGCTTTCCGCTCCTGCGGCTGCTCAAGGCGGACCCGGCGAGCTCCCACATCCCCGTCCTGATCCTCACCAGCCACAGCGAGGCCGCTTCCCGCTATTGGAGCCTGCGCACCGGGGCGGACGCCTATCTCACAAAGGACCACGATCCGCAGGAGCTGGTGGCCACCGTCGCCCGCCTGGTGAAGAAGTCCGCCGCCGTCCAGCGCAAGCTGGGCGCCGCGCCCCAGGAGCGGCATGCGATCGGCCCGGTCGAGGTCCTGGCCCGGGTGGCGCGGCACCTGGACGCCTCGCTGCTCCAGGCGACGGTAGTCAACACGCTGCTGGAGCGGGGAATGGAGGCCAGCGACTTCCACGCCGCGGCGGAGGGCGCTCTGGAGACTCTCGGCCAGGTGGTGGACGCGCAGTTCCTGGCCCTGGCGGTGGCGGAGCTCGGCTCGGGGCTGGTCCAGATCCAGCTCCAGGATCCCATCCGGGTGACGGACGTGGAGATGCTGGCGGATCTGCTGGTGGGCGCCTTGAGCCTGCCGCCGGAAGTGCCGGTGGAGATCCGCTATGCCGGCGAGCGCCGGGGCGACGTCGCCGTGGAGCTCGACCGTGCGCTGTGGCTGCCGCTGTCGCTACGCGAAGCCGAGGGCGTCCTCGCGGTGATGCCGCGCGATCCGCACGGCTTCGAGCCGGCCACGGAAGGCCTGGTCGAGTCCCTCACCCGCCACCTCGCCCTGGTGCTCGACAACGCGCGCCTCTCCCAGCGCCTGCACGAGCTGTCGACCATCGACGGACTCACCCGCCAGCTCAACCACCGGGTGATCTACGACCGTCTGAGCGAGGAGCTGGAGCGGGCACGGCGTTACAGATATCCTTTGAGCGTTGTGCTCTGCGATCTCGACCACTTCAAGGAGGTCAACGACACCTTCGGCCACCTGGCCGGGGACGCCGTGCTGCGCGAGGGAGCGGCGGTGCTGCGCCGCTGCCTGCGCAGCACCGACATCCTGGGGCGCTACGGCGGCGAGGAGTTCCTGGCCGTGCTGCCGCAGGTGGACCTGGAGTCGGCGCGGCAGGCCGCCGAGCGGTTGCGGTTGGGCCTGGAGGGCACCCGCGTGCGCCTCCCCACGGGCAGCGAGGTGCGCATAACCGCCTCGTTCGGGGTGGCGTCGCGGGACGATCTTCCCGGCCTGCTGACCACCGACCTGCTGGTATCGCTGGCGGACCGCCGCCTCTACGAGGCCAAGGCCGGCGGCCGGAACTGCATCCGTCCATGATTCAGCCCCAGCCGGAGGAATCGTCGCCCCTGCAGAGGCTCGTCGTCCTCATTCGGGAGACCACCGGCAACGTCATCCCGCCCGCCCGCTTTGCCTTCCTGGAAGAGGTGGCCGAGCGGCGAGCCAAGGCCTGCGGCGTTTCCGGCGTGGAGGCGTACGTGCACGCCCTGGCGGCTCGCGAGCTGCCGAACGAGTGGGAGAACCTCATTCCTCTCGTCACCATCAAGGAGTCCTACTTTTTTCGTGCGCCGCAGCAGTTCGACGTCGTCCGCCAGCGCATCCTGCCGGCGCTGGTGAAGGCCCGGTCAGCCAGCCGCCAGCTCCGCATCTGGTCCGCGGCCTGCGCCCGGGGAGAAGAGCCGGCGACCCTTGCCATGCTGCTCGCCGACGAGCCCTCCCTGGCCGGCTGGAGCTGGACGATCGTGGCCACCGACCTCGACGAGGAGGCCCTGGCGGGCGCCCGCATCGGGCTCTACGGCGAGCGCGCCGTCTCCCAGGTGCCGCCGGAGCTTCTGGCGCGCTGGTTCACCCGCCGCGGCAAGCTCTATGAGCTGGATTCCGGATTGCGTTCGCGCATCGTCTACCAGTCCCTGAACCTCGCCCATGCGCCGTTCGCCCTGCCCTACGACGAGTTCGACCTGGTGTTGATGCGCAACGTGCTCATCTACTTCCGCCGACCCCTGCAGCGCTGGGTCATCTCCCAGGTGGCCCGTCTCCTGACCCCCGAGGGCTACCTCTTCCTGGGCGCCTCCGAGACTCTGTGGCAGATTCAGGACGAGCTGGAGTCCGTCGATCTCGGTCCCTGCTTCGCCTACCACCACCGGGAGGCCCGGCCTGCCGAGGTGGAGAGCCCGAAGGCTCCGGCGAAGCGCCCGGAGCGCCCACGTCTGCCCCGGCCCACGCCGCCCCAGCCGGCGCCGGCAGAGCCCGCGCCGCCCAGACCGAGAGCGCCTGTTCCAGCACCGGAGCCGCGTCCACTCGTGGCGCAGGCACCTCCCCAGGCCGTCGTCCCCAGCGTCCACGAGCTACTGCTGGCTGCGGCCCGCGAGCTCGCGGCCAACCGCACCGCCGAGGCGGGCCGCGCCGTCGAGCAGGCTCTCGTCGCCAACCCCTCGGAGCCTTCCGCTCACGCCTTGGAGGGCTTCCTCCACGACCTTGCCGGTCGCTCGGAAGAGGCCGTCACCGCCTACCGCGCCGCCCTCTACCTCGATCCGGGCCTCTTCCAGGTCCGCGTCCTGCTGGGCGACTGCCTCCTGCGCCTCGGCCACCGCGACCGCGCCGAGCAGCAGTTCCGCGAGGTCCTCACCCTTCTCGCCGGCGGCCGCGAAAGGACTCTCGTCCTTTTTTCGGATCTTCCACTCCCGGATCGGGACCGGGCGCAACGCAGGGCGCGGCAGGTTCTCAAGGGGAAATAGGCCGGTCGACTTGACTCCGAGGAGCTGACAGCCGATACTTCTGGTGGAGGCTCGGCTCAGGGGCTGCTTCTTGCAGGTGGCTCCGAAAGCGTTGCCTCCTTTTTTATTCTCCACCTTACTTGGTCCCGTACGGATCCGGCACGAAAACGATGCCGTAGGAATCGTAGACGGCCCCGTCGCGGTGTGCTTCCCCCCGGAACTGAAGTTGGGTAATCCATCGGCCGTAGTCTTCGGCGATCTCTGGTCGGCAAGGCGCGTCCATCCCTCGAGTCGGCAGACGAAAGCCCCAGTTCACGCAATAGATCGCCAGGTCTGCGGCTTGGACCGGGTAGGTCATGTCAGACGAGACGAAAAACGGCGCTGGAACGATCCATGCCGACCGGTAACGTCCCGTTTTTGTCTTCCGGAAGTACGCCTCGAGGCGTCGCACGAAGCGACGGTCTTCGGTCTTCTCCACTTCATCCATCACGAGCAAGCCGTGCTGCTTCTCTTGCTCCAAGAAATAGAAGTAGCGCTCGAGAAGAAACACCTGGTCCTTCCGCAGATACTCCTCCGCCTCGTACGTGTCCGGCTTGACGACGCTGCACGGAATAGCAGCGGCAAACAAGCGTGCCTTGTGTTGCCTGAGGAGCTCGAACGTCCCCGTCGCCATCTCCAGACATGCCTGCCCGTAAGCCGTGAACTCCAATCGGATCGGCACTTTTTTCTCCAGCCCTTTGGTGAGAAAACCGCGGCAGTGTTTGCGACGCTCCTCGTCGGGCATCGGCGACTCCTGGGCCGCCCACTTGAACCGGTCCTTGTCCAGAAGAGTGCAACCCTTCAATTCGGCCTGGAACTGATGTAGCGTGGTACCAAAGGAGGCGAGCTCAAGGCGCTGCATGTCCTGAACAAACGGCCAGAGCTCCGAAGCATGCAGCGCTACGCCGCCGCGAACCTCGTAGGGCATGGTCCGGTGGTCGTGGCCGCTCTCATCCAGGAAAAGCAGATAGCTCATCAGGGTACCTCAAGGCAATCGTCGATCTCACCGGCCCACGGCAGCGGAAACAAGGCCGAGGCAGTGTGTGCCGCTCAATCCGGAGTGTCCCAGGCTACCAGGGAAAGTCAGTTTCACCACTGGTCGCTCCTATGTGGTTCCGTGAACATGGCCTTGGAGTTTGCCGGCCAACCCTGACAAGCTCACCAGCGGCGTCAGCCGTCCGGTGCAACGTAAGGACTATACGATTTGACCTTCGACTCACGATTGGCTCAGGACCTCGCCTGAGTGAGCTTTGAGTTGAGCCGTCACAAAGTCATCCACTCTCAAAAAGAACTCCTTGACAATGTTTAGATCGTCCTCTCTGTGCCAAGTCGGGACCACCTCTTCGCCTGACGGTATCTTAATCTTTACCGTTTTGTCATCAGCCTTGCGGGGCACTGGGTACCGTGCGGACCACACGGCACTTCGCTCAAGTCGAAATGCAAGTTCTTCATCCTCCGGGCGCAAAGGAAACTTTATTTTCTTGAGCAGAGCCAAGACGTCATGACCTAGAACATCTCCTAGAAGCTTACCTGCCTTTGCAGCTGAGTCCCAGACACGCGCTCTGTTTCTCTTAATCAGAAGCCCTTTGCACAGGTTCTCGATGGCATATGCGATCAGCATGAAATAGATTCCGCTGGGGTCAGGGTTGTTGTTCTTGAAGACCAGTAGCTTGCCCTGTTCCTCCCGTATGCGCTCTCGTTCCCGCTCGACTCTCCAATACTCTGCAAAGCGGGGCTCAAGTGCTTCGGCTGCGGCGCGTAAGTTCTCGACGATAAAGAACCATTCCTCTTCTTCTGAAGCAATTTCCGCAAACTGAACGAATAGGGTTGCATTCTCCATGGGAAAATTCCTATACGACCTTGAGATTTCTGGCTTTTGACCGCTAGAGATGTATCCGCCCGATCCCAATGTCTCCCCGACAGGCTCCTGCCTGCTCAGGTTATCTGTGAACAAAGAGTAGGTCATTCATTTCAATCGATGGATTGTACACCGATCCCTCTACCGGGCTCAACATGGTGGCGCTGTCGTCAAATCCACTTTTTTCTACCTCGGCGGCCCGCCCAATGGGAGAAAAAGCGCCCTTGGCAGGGCGGTCGGGAAGGGTGTGGGTTGCCGGTCCCAGGGCTCCCGCTTCGCTCTCGCCCTGGGCTACGGGTCTGCCGCCCTCCGGGCTGGTCTCGACGCCTTTAGGCCGCCTACCCGGATTGGTGCGGTCCCTGTTGTCGGACCAAGGAAAGCCCGGCAGTTCTCTCTCTTCTCCCGGGGAGGGGGATGGGGTGGTCGGGAGAAGAGGGCCGGGGTGATGAGGGTCTTGGGTGGGGGACCTCTGAAACAAAGTTAGCGCCTATGCTGGGAGAGGATCTCGGACCCGGCGAGGGCAAGGCGGTGATAAATTGGTGGCATGGCTACCGTCCGTCCACCCGCCGTCTCCGGCCTGTTCTATCCCGCTTCGGCGGCGGAGCTGCGGTCCGCGGTGGAGGGCTACTTGCGGCAGGCTCCGGCGCGGAATGGCTCGCCGGCGCCCAAGGCGGTCATCGCTCCCCATGCCGGGTACGTCTACTCCGGGCCGATCGCGGGTAGCGCATTCCAGACTTTCGCCGGAGCGGCCACGGTGAATGCGATCGAGCGGGTGGTCCTCCTGGGGCCCTCTCACTTCGTACCCTTCCGCGGCTTGGCGCTGCCGGGCCACGAATCGTTCGGCACGCCCCTGGGAGCGGTGAAGCTTCAGGGAGAGGGAGCGCGGGCCGCGCTGCGGCTGCCGCAGGTGCGGATCATTCCCGAGGCCCACGTCCGCGAGCATTCTCTGGAGGTGGAGCTGCCGTTCCTCCAGGTGCTGCTGGAGAGCTTCGAGCTCGTGCCGCTGGTTGTCGGTGAGGCGGAGCCGGACGAGGTGGCCGAGGTTCTGGACCACCTCTGGGGTGGACCGGAGACCTTGATCGTCGTCAGCTCGGACCTCTCGCACTACCTCACGTCGGACGCAGCGCGGCGAGCGGACCGGGCGACCGCGGATGCAATCCTGTCCCTTCGCGGTCCTCTCGATCCCCGCCAGGCGTGCGGCGCGGCGCCGATCAACGGCTTGCTCAAGGCGGCGCTCGCGAAGGGCCTCACCGCGCAGCTCCTCGATCTGCGCAATTCGGCGGACACGGCCGGTGATCCGACTCGCGTCGTGGGCTATGGAGCCTTCGCTTTTCATGCGCCCGGCTGAGAACCTCAGCGACCCATGGGACGCGGGCCGCGGCCGGGTTCTCCTGCGCATTGCTCGCGAGAGCCTGGGCGAGGCGCTGGGCGTCGGCCAGGCGGCCGACTATCGCGAAGCCTGGCTGCAGGAACCGGGCGCCTGCTTCGTCACCCTCAAACGGTGGGGAGAGCTGCGCGGTTGCGTGGGCTCCGTGCGCGCCACCCGTCCGCTGTTCGACGACGTCTGGCTGAACGCTCGCGGCTCCGCCTTCCACGACTCACGCTTTCCGCCCGTCGAGCGCGATGAGCTGAGGGAGATCGCTATCGAGGTCTCTCTGCTCTCCCAGCCTGAGCCGTTGCCGTCCTTCGCCCGTGAGAAGGAGGCCCTGGCCGCTCTGCGCCCCGGCATCGACGGCGTCATCCTGGAGCTCGGCTCCCACCGCAGCACCTTTCTCCCCCAGGTCTGGGATCAGCTTCCGGACCCAGCGGAATTCCTCGCTCACCTCAAGACCAAAGCCGGCCTCTCCGAGGGCTTCTGGTCGCCGGACGTGCAGCTCCAGCGGTATTCGGTGATCAAGTGGGCGGAGGATTAGGCGGAGCGGACTCTCAACAGGTCCGATGTATCGATACGACGGCTCGCCGTAAGGATCGGCGGGTCAATGTATCGAGACGATGGCTCGTTGTACGCATCGGCGGGCCACCGTATGGATACGGCGGCTTACCCTAAGCATCGGCGGCCCAATGTATCGGTACAACTGCTCGCCGTAGGCATCGGTGGCCAATGTATGAGTTCGGCGGCTCGTCGTACGCAACGGCGGCCCGTTGTATGGATACGGGGGCTCGTCGTATGCATCGGCGGACTGTTGTATGGATGCGGAGGCTCGTCGTAAGGATCGGCGGGCTGTTGTATGCGTACGGCGGCCCGTTGTAAGGATCGGCAGGCCGTTGGATAGATATGGCGGCCACCGTAAGGATCGGCAAGACGTCGTATGGATACGGCGGCCCGCAGTAAGCATCGGCAGGTCAATGTATCGGTATAACGGCTTGTCATAAGGATCGGCAGGCCAACGTATCGATACGGTGGGCCAGCGTATGGATTCGGCGGCTCGCCGTAGGGATCGGCGGCCCGTTGTATGGCTCGGATGGCTCGCTGTAAGGATCGCCGACCCGTGAGATCGATCGGTGTCGTGTTGGAAGGCTAGCAGCAAGAAAAAAGGGGGCGTGCCGAAGCACGCCCCGAAGCAGAATCAATTGCAGAACTAGCCGGTGGTGGGATGGGGCGCCGAAGTGGCGGTCTCGGGCGTCTCTGAAGTAGGCGCTTTGGCCTTGCGGGTCCGGCCGCGAAACGGCTGAAGGCCGAACTCGGCGAGCTTCTCCGAGCGGATGCCGTAGTGCTCCTTGACCATCGCGCGCATGGCGTTGCCCAGTCGCTGGCCTTCGGTGAGAAGCGTCTTGAGCTCTTTGGACGCCTCCTGCTTGCTGGCCATCAAAGCGCCCTGTTGCGTGTTGATCTCCAGAACCCGAGCCATCAACACTACGAGCTTGGCCCTGGGCGCTTCCAGGTGGGGGAGATCCTTGCTGTTCGCCTCCAGCTTGCCCGCGAGCCGCTGTAAGTCGCCCAGCACTCCTGCGTTCGTCGTCTCTCTCGTCGTCATTGTCCTTCTCCTTGAGCCCTTGAGGCTCATATTCCGGGTCCGAAATTGGAACCGGAAGATCAATCTTCTCGTTTCTGTGCTAATCTAGCTCGGTAATACGCCAGCAACGGGTGGATAGTGAACGAACCGGATCGACTTGTCAAGAGGCAAGTTGGCCGATTCTTCGATTCGATTGGCATGATCAACCCAGAAATGCTGTTTTTGGAGGATTCCTGCTCCGTTAGAGATTAAGTGTCTCCGAGCAGCGGCGTCCCCGCCAGTGCCCGACCCGGAGAGGGTCGGCGGCCAAGCGGGAGGTGGTCTCGCTTGAACCAGGCTACTGGAACGCATCGTGGGAAAAGTGCGATCACAACGAACGCCTTCTTGGCGGCTTACTTTCTACCTCTCCAATAGCCCGGACGCCGGCGCAGGTCAGCGACGGCGAGAACGCGAACATGGTTGGATTTCACTTGGTAGATGACGCCGAAGGGAAATCGGCTGACCAGGCACCGACGTGTTCGTCTGGAGATCAATGACCAAGCTTTGGGAAACTGGACGATCCGATCGATGGCAGCATAGATCTCACCGGCAAAATCCAGGCCGAGCCCAGGAAGGCAATCCTCGTAGTAGCCAATCGTTTGGTCGAGCTCGGCTTCGGCCTCTTCATGGAACGAGAACTTCATCATCGTCCATATTTCTGTCGCAGCCTGGAAAAGACCTCCTCACCGGGTATCAGCTTCGCCTCACCAGATTCGATTTGGCTCACGCGGCGTTCCGCCTCTTCGGCCCAGGCGCGGTCGACATCCTCCTGAATCGGCAGGTTGAGGCTGGTGAGCAGCTTATCGACCAACCTCAAGCGGGCGTCCGCTGGAAGCGAGAGGGCATCCTCGGTGACTCGGTCTTTGACTGCTGCCATTCCACACCTCCCTTCTCCAGGTATTCAAGCACAGGAGTTGCGGCGAGACAAACTTGTGGAGCGAAGGTAGATCTCGGGCAGCATTCCCCGCCTCAGAGACTCTTCTGACGGTGATCGGCTCACCCGCTTGCCCCCCGCCCGCCCCTTGGCTAAGCTCCCGGGCGGTCTGCCGTCCTTTTTCTCCAGACCGAGGAGCCCCTGATGTCGATGCGCGCCTTCCGCCTCCGCCTTCTTCCTGTCTTGGCGCTTTTGTTCGTGGCACTCCCGGCCCTGGCTGCGAAGCCCACTCCGGTGAAGAGGGAACCGCCGGAAGCGGCCAAGCCGACGGGGCTCGAGGAGCCGGCGGAGCTGAAGCCCATCAAGTTCCGCCTTCTGGGTCCGGCTTGGGGCGGGCGGGTTGCGCGCGTCACGGGTGTGCCGGGAGATCCCAACGTCTACTACGCGGCCACGGCCTCGGGGGGCGTCTGGAAGTCAATCGACGGCGGCGCCAGCTTCAGTCCGGTATTTGACGATCAGCCGGTTTCTTCGATGGGCTCGGTCGCCGTGGCCGCGTCCGATCCCAACGTCGTTTACGCCGGCTCGGGCGAGGCCAACATCCGCGGCAACGTGGGGGCGGGCAACGGCATCTACAAGTCGCTGGACGCGGGCAAGACCTGGACGCACGTGTGGAAGCAGGTAGGGCAGATTGGCCAACTCGTCGTGCATCCAAAGAATGAGGACGTCGCCTTCGCCGCCGTGCTTGGGCACGCCTTCGGGCCCAATCCCGAGCGCGGCGTCTATCGCACGCGGGACGGCGGCAAAACCTGGCAGCAAGTGCTCAAGAAAGACGAGAACACGGGCGCCTCAGCGGTGACCTTCGATCCCTCCAATCCCAATATTCTTTTCGCCGGCCTCTGGCAGGCGCGCCGCTTTCCGTGGGACATGACGAGCGGCGGCCCCGGCTCCGGCCTCTATATGTCCCGCGATGGCGGCGACACGTGGAAGCAGCTCACGGGCAACGGCCTGCCGGAGGGGATCTGGGGCAAGGTGGGAGTGGCTGTCGCCCCTTCCGAGCCGCGCCGGGTGTACGCCCTGATCGAGGCGGAAAAGGGGGGCCTCTACCGCTCGGACGACGACGGCGAGAACTGGACGCTCGCCTCGGGCAGCCATGAGCTGCGGCAGCGCTTCTGGTACTACGGGACGCTCGCCATTTCCCCGGCAAATCCGGACGAGATCTGGGTGCCGCAGGTGCCGATGCTCAAGAGCATCGACGGCGGCAAGACGTTCGATCACGTGCAGGGTTTGCCGCACGGCGACAATCACGATGTGTGGTTCGATCCCCTGAATGCCAAACGGATGATCGCCTGCGACGACGGCGGGGTCTACATTTCCAACAACGGCGGCCAGACCTGGCTGTGGCCGCCGTTGCCCATCGGCCAGTTCTACCACGTGGCGGTGGACAACCGGGTGCCTTTCTATGTCGCCGGAGCGCTGCAGGACATTGGAACAGCGCAGGGGCCGAGCGACCCGCTCACCAACCGTGGCGCTCGCAATACGGATTGGTATGGAGTCGGGGGCGGCGAGGCGGGCTGGATCGTTTCCGACGCCGCGGACCCGAACATCGTCTACGCCGGCGAGTATCTGGGCTACCTCTCCCGCTACGACCATCGCACGGGCCAGGCGCGCAACGTCAGCCCCTGGCCGGAGAATCCTTCAGGCCACGGCGGCGAGGACATGCGCTATCGCTTTCAGTGGACGGCGCCCATCGCCGCCTCGCCACACGATCCGAAAGTGATCTATTACGGTGCCAACGTCATCTTTCGCACCGGCGACGGCGGCCAGACGTGGACGACGATCAGCCCGGATCTGACCCGCAACGACAAGTCCAAGCAGAAGTGGGCCGGCGGCCCCATCACCGGCGACAACACCGGCGTCGAGACTTACGACACGGTGTTCGTCATCGCCGAGTCGCCGGTGCAGAAGAATCTCCTCTGGGCCGGGAGCGACGACGGGTTGGTGCACGTTTCTGAGGACGGCGGCAAGAATTGGCGCAACGTCACGGCCGCAGTGCCCAGCCTGCCGGAGTGGGGGACGGTGTCGATGATCGAGCCCTCCCACTTCGACGCCAACACCGCTTACCTGGTGGTGGACGCCCACCGGCTGGACGACTCGCGCCCCTATCTGTGGAGGACCACCGACCGTGGCCGCACCTGGAAGCGGTTGGACGGCGGCCTGCCGCGCGACGTCTATCTCCATTCGGTCCGCGAGGATCCGACGCGCCGCGGCCTGCTGTATCTCGGCACCGAGCGAGGTCTCGCCTTTTCCCGCGACGACGGCGCCACCTGGCACGCGCTCAAGCTCAATCTGCCCACCGTCGCCGTCCACGATCTGATGGTGAAGGACGACAAGCTCGTGCTCGCCACCCACGGCCGGTCGATGTGGATTTTCGAAGACCTGACGGTGTTGCGCAATCCAGTGCCGTCGCCAGCGCCGGCGTCGGGGATCTTTCTCTATCCGGTTCCGGATGCCGTGCGCTGGGAGATCCGCGGCGCCGAGGCCGACCGCTGGAACGCTCCCAATCCATCTCACGGCGCCCACATCTATTACTGGCTCGCCAAGGAGCCCAAGGAGGACGTCACCATCCAGGTGCTGGACGCCGCCGGGACGGTGGTGGCGAACCTCTCCAGCAAGCCGAAGGAGGCCACCGGCAGCAGCGAGTACGTCAAGGAAGAGACGGATCAGCTCAAAGAGCTCGCCCTTTCCAAAGCGGCCGGCATACAGCGGGGGGTGTGGAACCTGGCCTGGGACGGCGCCGAGATGATTCCCAAAGGCGTTCTCGACTCTGGCTATCCGGGAATCGGTCCGGAGGCGGTGCCGGCTAACTACACGGTGCGCCTGACCGTGGACGGTCAATCGGTCACGGCTCCCCTGGTTCTGAGGCCCGATCCGCGGGTGGCGGCGTCGCAGGCCGATCTCGAAGAGCAGCTTCGTTTCGCGCTTCAGGTTCGCGACGCCATCACTCGCTTGACGCACGACGTTGTGCGGCTGCAGACCATCCGCCGCCAACTGGCCGAGCGCGACGACCTGCTGGCGAAGGAAGAGCGGGCGAAGCCGCTGATCGATTCCTCGAAGGCGTTGCTCGTCAAGCTCGAAGACCTCGAGGCTCGGGTGCACAACCCCAAGGCCGAGATCGCCTACGACGTCCTCGCTCAAAAGGGCGGCGCCAAGCTCTACTCGCGCATGGCGCCTTTCTTCGGCTGGGTGATCGGCGGCAACGGCGCGCCCACGCAAGGTGCGAAGGAGGTCTTCGCCGCGCAGACGAAAGAGCTGGCGGACTATGAGGCCGAGCTCGACGGCCTGCTGAGCAAGGATCTGGCGGCGCTCAACGAGTCGGCAGGCAAGCTCGGAGTGCCGGGGATCTACGTGCCGGCCCGGAGCGAAACGGCCAAGTAACGTATACTCCCCCGACTCACGACTCAAATTGACTCAAGGAGATGCTGGATGTTTAGAACTGTGCTTACTTGCCTGCTCATCACCGCGCTCTGCGGTGGCTCCCTGTCTGCTGCAGGCACTGCGGCGGTCGTCGACCTGCCGGTGGTCACCGCGGACAATATGTTCCAGGGCGGCCAAACGCTGTCTTTGGATGGCTTGCACGCCGTGCAATCGGCGGAGACCGACTTGGAGTTTGTGAACCTGTCGGCGATGGCCAACCGGTGCACGCTGGGCTTGTTTACGTCCGACGGCGCCGAGCTCGCGCCCAAACTGGTGCTGACCCTGAAGCCGCTCGAGAGCCGTCCGTTTGCCAACATCTTCGAGGGCCGGGCCGACCTGGCCAATCGCTCGCTCGACGTGCATGCGTCGGTCTCCTGCCAGCACGCCTTCTATTCGTACGCACTGCTCAACGACGGCGCCGGCCACCGGCTCGACGTGATTCACCCTGTGCAAGAGGTGAGCTCTCCGCTGGCGGCGGCGGACACGGTCCCGGAGTGCCCGGCTCACGCGACGTGCTTCGATGCCCCCGGTATCGTGCACATACCTGAGCCACCGCCGGGTTCGCCCTGGGGACGCGTGACGTTTCCCGCTCCACCGGGCGTCGCCAAGAGATTCCGTCTCACAATGGACGTCACGGTCGCCGACTGGTATCCGCCCGAGCCGGATGGCAAGCATCTGATCTACTGGTTTGTGATCAGCAAGAACATCGATATGCCGGGTCTTCTTTACTTCCTGGGACCCAACGCGAACCAGGCGTTCGCCCGCCACGGTATCGGTCTCAAGCATCCTCAAAAGCTCAAGATAAGGAAACCTTTCGTTGCCGAGATCGGCCACACCTATCACATCGACAACGACTACGACATGGCCGGCCGCCACTACACGATCACGATTACCGACACGGCCACGGGCCAGGTCAAGGTCGTCCTCAGCGGCAGGCCGAACGTGAGCCAGTACACCATCAAGGTTCGCAACAACTTCCTCGTCGACATGGGCTTCTTCCCGGACAAGGTGCCAACCGAGGTTCCCTCGTACCATTGGAAGTACGCCAACGTGCACGTCGAGACGTACAAGTAGAGCGGTTTCTACAGCGGCGCGATGAGCGCCGCCTCGTCCGCCTCCGGCTGAAAAACGGAGACGGCGACCACTCCCGGGCCGGCGTGGGTCCCTACCACGGGGCCCACTTCGGCCTGGATCAGCTCCGAGATCTGAAAGGTGTCGCGCAGCAGCCGTTCCAGGCGGTCGGCCCAGGCTGGAGCGTTGCCGTGGGAGACGCCGGCGACGATGGGCCGCTTGGGATCCAGGCGCGTTTTCAGGATCTCCAGGATGCGAGGATGGGTGGCCCGGCCGCCGCGCACCCGGTCCACGGCGGTGATCTCGCCTTCGACTACGCCGAGAATGGGCTTGATTCCCAGCAGGCCGCCGACCATCGCCTGGGCGCGGCCAATGCGCCCACCGCGTGCCAGATACTCCAGGGTGTCCACCACGAACAGCGTGTGAACGCGGGGCGCCATGGCCAGCAGCCGGCGGCGAATCTCCGGCGCGGTCTCGTTGCGCGCCGCCATGCGGGCGGCGAAGAGGGCGAGGAGACCCAGGCCGAGGCTCGCCTGGGTTGAGTCCACCACCACGATTGCCGGCGGCTGGCCGGTCGCGCTGTCGCGGCCGGCGAGGGCTGCCGCGGCACCGGCCGTGGCGCGCTCCACGGTCTTCGAGAGGCGGGCAGAGAGATGAAGGGAAACCACGTAGTGCCCCTGTCCCAGCCATTCGCCATAGCGCCGGGCGAACTCCTCCGCCAAAGGCGGATTGGAGACCGGATGGCCCTTCGACTTCTCCAACAGGGAGTAGAACTGCCCAGGCTGCAGATCCACGCGGTCGCGGAAGGTCGCGCCGTCGAGCTCCACCGTCAATGGAATTACGGCGATGCCGTGCGACGCCGCGAGATCGGGCGGCAAATCGGCCGTGGAGTCGGTGACGATCATCACTCCGGGCTCGCGGCGCAGCAGCAGGCCGCGCTCTTCCAGGCGCAGCACCTCCTGGACGATCTCGCCGTCGCGGTCCGGCAGACCGTCGAGAATCTGCCGCAGGGTGGCGCCCCGCTGAGCGGCTCCCAGGATGCGCTGCTGGAGCGGAGTGAAAGGAGCGGCGAAAAAGCCGGGGCCGATCTCCACTTCGAGATGCAGGCGAGGATCGGGAAACTCCCCCAGCGAGTCCTCGATGGCGGCGAACACCAGGGAATCCAGACTGTCCTCGATCTCCCGGCGCGCCGGGAAGTCGCCGGGCACGAAGCGCACCGGCCCTTCGTGCAGGCGGCCGAGCCGGCAGAAGGCCTTGAGCCCGCGCACCGGGCCCGCGGCTGCCGCGGCCACCTCGCCCTGTTGCAGAAGCAGGGAGCCGCCCCGCAAATCGAGGCGGCCGGAGGCGTTCGCCGCGGCGAGGCCGCGCAGCAGCTCGATCAAAGGCGACTGCGCCAGGTCGCCCACGAGGGAAGCCAGACGCGCGTCCGGTGCCAGGCCGAGCTCGCGGCCCAGCAGCACCATGAGCAGCCGGCGGGCCACCTCGGGAAGATCGAAACCGCCGACCGCCAGAAATGAAACCTCGTCGGGGAGCGCCTCCTCGTCCGCGGGGTGACGGCCGAGCACCACCAGGGTGCGCCGCCCCGAGCTTCCAGAGGCCAGCAGGGCCGTGAGGTCGACGCCGGCGGCCAGGGCCTCCAGCGTGGTGACGATGACGGCTTGATCCAGCCCCTCGGCGAAGCGCTTGGCGCGAGCGGCGTCGCCGACGGGGACCACCTCGTAACCCTCCGCCGCCAGCCGAGCCCCGAGGTCGCGCAGGCGATCGGCCTGGGGATCGACGAAGAGGACGGCAGGGCGGTTGGCCAAAGGGCTACGCCCCCGCGTCCGGAGGGTGGAGAAGCCGGAGAAGGCCCAGCAGACTATGGGGCTCGTGAGGCGTGGCCCTCCAGCGGCTGCCGCGACCGGCGAGCGGTAGCGTCTGCTGCTGCGCCGCTTCGCTGCCAGCCACCAGCACGCCGCCCGCGCCCCGGGGTCCGCTCGTCTCCAACCGCTGCACCACGCCGCCGACTACCTCGAGGCTACCGGTGCCGCGGATCCACACCAGAACGCCGGCGCAGCCGGGAACGATGGCGTTGATCTGCGGCTGCGCCATGCCGGTGATCACTTGAATGTGGAGCGAGACCTTGCCGCGCCGTCCCGGGAACGAAACGCTGCCTGCCTTGCGCAACTCCACCTGCTCGACCAGCTTGCGCATGCCCTCGTTGCGGCGGAACCCGGGCGCCTCCTCGATCAGCCGCCGAAGCGCCGGCCAGACGTCCGGCTCCACCAGCAGCAGGTAAGGAAGCGCGGTCGCCGGCAATCCTGCCTTGGTGGCGGATTCGATGAGATCCTCGATCGCGATCTCCAAAAGGAGGACGGTGGAGATCTCCCGGGTGTTCTGGATATCCGTGTCCTCCTCGCCGGTTTGTGGCGCGACGGCCCCCACCTCGACCAGCAGCGCCAGCGCCAGACGCGTCGAGGGCGGCGCCTCGGTCTCATCGGCGATCAGATCGAACAGCCGCAGACCCGGCTGCTGGAGAATCCGCTCGAAAACTCGTCGCACGGGCAGATCATGAAAGTCGTGATCGACCGATGGCAGGCTCGGGGTCAGCGATTGGAGAGGCTGGCCAGTGGCGGGAAGCAGGTGGCGCCGCTTGGCGATCTCGTCCTTGAGCCACGCCGACTGCATGAGCAGCTCATGCAGGAGAAGCGGACCCTCGGCGGCCTCGGGCAGCGCCTCGGGGTCGAAACGGAATCCTCCTTCTTCGAGCGACAGCAGGGCGAGCAGGGCCTCGCGGCCGCGCAAGCCCTGCCAGCGGGCACCGGTGGCCTGTCCGTCGCGCAGCTCCAGAGTTCCCGAGCCGGCGGCGGCCTTTACCCGCAGGATGCCGGTCTTGCGTACCTGTCCCAGATATTGGAGGAGTGCCCAGAGCGGGTGATTGGCAAGATCGCCTTGCAAAACCTGGAGGACGGCCGTGCGATTGGCGAGTAGCCGGTAGAGCCGCAGCAGCAGCTCTTCCAGGTCGCACGGACGGGTGAGCACGTCGTCGGCGCCGCTACGCAGGGCGGTCACCGATTCGGCGGCACCAGCCAGCACCAGGATGGGCAGCGAGCGGGTCGCCGGCAGGCCCCGAAGCCCCTCGATCACCTCCAACCCGGCGCCCGGCGAAGTGCCGAGCACCACGAGGTCGACCTGCTGGTCCACGGCCACGGCGACCGCCCGCGAGCCCTCGCTCAATCGGCGCACCTCATGGCCGGCCACGTGCAGCCGGTCGGCCAGCACCGCCGCGAACACGGAATCACTCTCGATTACCAGGACCTTGGCCACGGCACCTCGCCTCCGGACTGAACGGCAGACGCGGCTATTCTATGCGCGGGAGGAGAGCTTTTCGAGGCGGAGCAGCCAGTCGTTGAAGTGAGCACAGCGCTCGCGGATGGCCGCGAGCCCAATTCGGGCGGCAATGACAGGGCCGTGAAGTCGTTTCTGATAGCTGGGCAGGGCCCGACAGATTCGTGCTGCTGGATGAGTCTCGGCTCCGTCGTTGACCTCTTCGGGCGAAGCAAAGCCCGCGACCTCTCTTGTCAGGCTCTCCACGGCGGACTTTCCTGATACCGTCTCTTCGATCACGCTCGGCATGACGAGAAGGAGTGCCTCGAATTCGTGGAGCGATAGGTAGGGGATGAACGAGCGGTGTCCGATATCGGTCTGGAAGGAGTTCTCCAGATGGGCAAGGCGCTCGTAGCAGGATCTTCCGCGTGGCAGGCTCGCCTGGCCTGGAAAGTCGTCCGGCAGTCCGTAGTAGTCCATCATCGTGGTGACTGCCGCCGCTCCCGTATCATTCAGAAGATTCCAAACTTCTCTGCGCACCTGGGGATAATTGGTGACCCCTCCCTTGAACTTCTCGCCGGACTTGACTCGTTTCGTGGACACCAAGACGGCTGTGACAAAAATCTCAAAGGACAGTAAGTGGGGATTCAGGACGTCTCGAACGAAGGTCTCCTCCGTCTGTCCCTCGACCAGCACATGGAGGCGCTTCACGATCTTGGCCGGCCTCCCAGCACGTTCTTTTCCCACAGCTCGCCCAACGAATAGCCGTCCAGCCAGCTTTCGAGGTCGGTGCTGGAGGGACGTCGAAAGATCGACGCCCCTTCTTCGCGATCGACTACGATGACGTCTTCGGGTGAAAGCTGATTGACCAAGGTGACGGACTGGGTGGAGACGATGACCTGTGTCCGTTCGGCCGCGGCCCTCAGGAGGTCGGCCAAAACCACGATGGCATAGGGATGAAGGCCCAACTCCGGCTCATCGATCAGGACGGTTGTCGGCGGCTCGGGCTGCAGGAGTAGCGTCGCCAGACAGAGAAACCGGAGCGTGCCATCCGACAGCGCATTAGCGTCGAAGTATTCATCTGCCCCTTTTTCTTTCCACTCCAGCCGAATCTTTTCAGGATTCAGGCGGTCCGGCCGTAGATCGAAGTTACCAAAATAAGGTGCCACAAGTCGTACTGTCTCAGTGATGTTTCGAAAGATAGAGGCTTCGGTCTCTTGGAGCCTGTAGAGAAAGGCGGCCAGGTTTCCCGCATCGGCTCTTAGGGCAGCATTGTCGGCCAGATCCACCGTCTGTTTGACCCGTGCCGCCGCGCTCGTATCGTGGAAGTGATAGACTTTCCAATCCTGGAGGGCCGCGATGACGTAGGCGGCAATCGACCCGTGGCCATAAATGTTGGCCTCCTGCTTCAAAAGAGTTTCCTTGTGTCCCTGGCCGAGAGAAACATCGAAGTCGTAGCCGGTTGTAGGGTATCGATAGTGGATCCTCTCTTCACCAAAGACAAGTGAGTCGCCCGCGGCGGGTAAAAGCCGGCATCGGTAGGCGTTCTTGGAAAACCAAAGGTGGAATTGCATTTCGTCGGTCGATTTGCGACCGAAATGAATCAGTCTGTCCGCTCCGCCGGATTGAGCCGCAAAAAGCTGTAGGTTCTCGTTGACGATCTCGTGCAAGAGCCTGAAGACCTGAATGAAGTTCGACTTGCCGGCTCCGTTGGCGCCGATAAGGACGTTTAAGGCGCGCAATTCAATCGTCTGATCCCGAATCGATTTGAAGCCGGCTACCTGGATGCGGTCGAGGCGATGCATACGGTGGCGAGTCTAACACCGCTGGATTCTCACAACCCGATCCGGTGCAGCATCTCTCGATACCGGGGGTCGGTGCGGACGCCTTCGTAGTCGACGTCGGTCTTCAGGAAGGAGAGGCTCTGGTCGCGTTCGGCGAGGGCCTTTTGGAGGAGGGCGAAGCCGGGGTTGGCCTCGCCCAGGGCGAAGTGGAGCTTGGCGAGGAGGGTGGGCGCGACGTACTCGTGGGCGGAGCGCTGCTCGAGCTCGGCGAGGACGCGGCGGGCTTCCTCCGTCTTTCCCCAGCGCGCCAGGTGCTTGCCGATGGCGCCGAGAATGAAGAGGTTTTTCTTATCCAACGCCTGGGCTTTTCCCAACTCGGCGTCCGCCTCGGCAAAGCGGCCTTTGTGGGCAAGGGATTCGCCGGCCAGCAGGTGGTACAGCCAGAAGTCCTGAATCTCCAAGGCGGCTCTGGCTATTTCCAAGGCTCGATTGTAGTCTCGTGCCCAATAGTAGGACGAACCCTCCAGGAAGCTGACGATGGGCGATAGAGGATCGAGCACCCGGGCGCGCCGCGCCATCTCGATCGCCTCCTTGTTCCGGCCCACGGCTATCAGGTAGCGGGTGTACTTCGAGCAGGCGTCGCCGCTGCCGGGGTTGAGCTCCAGTGCGCGCTGGAACTCGCGGTCCGACTCGTCCCAGCGCCAGTCCTGCATCAGGACCATGGCGAGAGCAGTGTGGGCCTCGGGCAATGTGTCGTCGAGCTGCAGGGCCTTGCGGGCGGCCTCCTCGGCCTTGGGAATCGTCTGCGAAGGAGGGAAGACGCCGTAGCCAAACGAGCCGAGGCTGAAGTAGCACTCGGCTTTCGCGGTCCAGGCCAGTGCGTAAGCCGGATTTCTCGCCAGGGCGTGGTCGAGCTCCTGGAGGGCCTGCTGCAGCGACTCCGAGGTGCGCTTGTTGATCAGATAGCGGGCCTTCAAATAGCTCTCGTACACGGCGCCGTCGACTTCCTGAACCTTCGCCAGCCGCGAGCGGTCCGTCGAGCTGACTTCACCCCGGGTATTGCGGGCCACCGATTCCGCTGCCTGCCGTTGGAAAAAGAAGATGTCGCTCAAGCCCCCCTGGAAGGTGTCGCCCCAGCGGACGGTTCCGGTCGTCGGCTCGATGAGCTGCACGACCATCATGACCTGCTGGCCCGTGCGCTGCACCGAGCCTTCGACCACCCAGGCCACTCCGAGCTCGCGGGCGATTTCGGCCAGAGGCTTCGTGGTTCCCCGGTAGCGCATCACGGAATCGCGGGAGGTCACTCGCAGGCCGCCGATCCGCGCCAGGTTGGCGATCACGACTTCGGTGGTGCCATCGGAAAAATAATCCTGAGCGCTGTCGCCGGAGAGATTGCGCAGCGGGAGCACAGCGATGGCAACGCTCGACGGCAGCGTCGCTCCGACTCCGGCCGCCGCCCCGCCGGGCAGTCTGCCTGGCGACCAGCGCCACCAGGCCGCGATCCCGAGGAGCATGAGACCAGCGACCACTGCGCCGACGAGGACGAAGCGGCGCCGGGTTCCAGCCGTCTGTACCGGCGGCGGTGCCGAGGTGGAGGCCGCAGTAGCGAAGCCGGCCCCGATCAGAGTCGTCGGAGGTGGCGGCAGGTCGGGGACCGCCACGAGCGCAACGCCGCTCGAGAGCCGCCGGCGCTGAATCTCCAGCAGGGCATCCCGCAGCTCCTGCGCCGAGCCATAGCGCCGGGGCGGTTCCTTCTCCAGGCAGCGTCGCACCACCTGGTCCACTTCCGCCGGCACGGCGGCGAGCCTTTCCAAGGCGGGCGCAGGCTGTTGCAGGATGGCGGCGGCCAGCGTCGCCTGCCCTTCGCCGTGGAAAGGGCGCACCCCGGTAAGCATTTCGAAGAGGATGACACCGAGTGAGAAGACGTCCGAGCGCGCGTCCACGGGGAGCCCGAGCACCTGTTGCGGCGACATATAGGGGAGAGTTCCCAGGACCCGCCCCTCGGCCGTCAGGTCAGGGCGGAAAGGCTGCCCGTCGGCCACGGTCTCGGCCTCACCCTTGGAGATGCCGAAGTCCAGCACCTTGACCACGCCGTCGTCCCGCACCATGACGTTCGACGGCTTGAGATCGCGGTGCACGATGCCGGCGGCGTGGGCCTGGGCCACGCCGTCGATCATGGGGATTGCCAGCTCCAGGGTGCGGTCCAGCGACAGGCCGCGCGGGGGGATGATCTCCAGCAGCGTCCGTCCCTGGACCCATTCCATGACGATGAAGGGCTGGCCGTCCGCCTCCTCGACGGAATGGACGGTGACGACGTTCGGGTGGTTCAGCGCGGCGAGCGAGCGCGATTCGCGGTCGAAACGCCGGCGGCGCAGGTCGTCCGCCACCAGGTCGGGCGGCAGCAGCTTGAGCGCGACCCTGCGATCGAGCTTCAAGTCACGGGCGAGGTAGACCGTGCCCATGGCACCGCTGCCGAGCTCTTCGAGGATTTCGTAGTGTTTGAGGGTCGTCCCAACCATGCGGGCGCCGGCCAAGAAAGGGGGTCGCGGCTGGGATCTTACCGGCGGAAGGCCGGGGCCGCAATGCCGGCTTGACCCAGGCTCGGCGCTTGGTCAAAGCGGCTGGACGGCGCGGCGGCTTGGTGGTAGCTTCTCGCGTGAAACCGCAACGACTTTGATTTTCTTGAATGGGAGGAGCTTCTATGTCTCGTTCCGGCGAAGGATTGGGTCCCGCGCCCGGCTCTGATTTGCAACAGGAATTCAATCGGTCGGCCGGCGATCTCGGCCTCAGCTTGGAGCCGAGGCTCCCCAGCGCCGACGAAACCGTCACCATCGGCATGGCCGTCGCCATCTTCTCGCGCACCGTCGACGTCAGGGTGGACACTGCACCGCCGCCCGTCGACTCGAAGGACGACGACGCCATCAAGGCCCTGCTCCAGGGCTATGAGTCGCTCGATCCCAGCATCTTCAAAGACCAATGGCGCAAATATGCCACCGATCCGCACATGGGGGTTGGTCTCTCCTGGGTGGGACTGGTCAACGAGCACGCGATCGACCGCTGGTTGGAAACCAAGGCACTGGCGAATGCGATGGCAGCCTATCCGCCGTCCTCACCCCGGAAATTGCAGCTCAACGACCTGCGCATCATGTACATCGGCGACACTCGGGCGGTGGCTACCTATCAGGTGGAAGAGGAATACACCAACGGCCGCACCACGGTGGGAAACCACTCCTGCATCGTCTTCCGGGTCGAGAAGGTCGGCTGGCGCATCGTGGTGGCCACCAAGGGCGGCGTGGCGGAGGCGTTCGGCGAAGGGCGGTGATTCCGCCCGCGGAAGAAACCGCCAAGCGTTTTCGTCAGGGAACGCACCGGGTGCGTTCGCCGGAGGAGACCTGGCAGCGGCTTCAGGACCTTCTGCCGGCGGCCGGCATCACCAGGGTAGCCGACGTCACCGCCTTGGACGTGCTGGGCGTGCCGGTCTATCAGGCCGTGCGCCCAAGCAGCCGCAACCTCGCCGTCTCGCAGGGGAAGGGCGCCACGGTCGCCGCGGCCCGGGTCAGCGCCGTGATGGAAGCCTTCGAGCTTTGGCACGCCGAGGACTTGAGCTCCCTCTCTCAGGCCACCGTGACGGTAGGGGAGATGCGCGACGCCAACGCCATTGCCCTTACCGCTCTGCGCTGGGCGAGCGGCATCCGGGTGCCGCGGGGCCATCCGCTGGCCTGGGTCCGCGCCGAGTCCTGCAACGGCGAGCGCCACGGCTGGCTGCCGCGAATCATGGTGGAGCTTGACTTCCGCATGCGCCTGGAGTTGCCTCCCCGACTCTTCGAGCTGACGTCGAACGGCCTGGCTTCGGGGAACTGCCGGGAGGAGGCTCTTCTCCACGGCCTTTGCGAGCTGATCGAGCGGCACGCCCTATTCCTTGCTCGTGAGGAGCCCCGCCGCCGGGTCCCGCTCATCCCAAGCTCGATCGAGGAGCCCTGGCTGCGCGGCGTCCTGGCCCGCATGCGTGAGGCCGGCATGAAGATCGCTCTGTGGGACTTCACCTGGGAGGCCGGCGTGCCGGTGGTGGTCGCCGATTTCGCCGGCCCTGATTTTCCCCATGTCTGGCGGGGCTCCGGTTGCCATCCCGACCCGGCTGTTGCCCTCTCTCGCGCCCTCACCGAGGCGATTCAGTCCCGCCTCACCTATATCTCCGGCGCCCGAGACGACCTGCCGGAGCTGCCTCCGGGACCCTCGGCCTGCCAGGTTTTCGACGCTTTCGCCGAGCCGCCGGGAGAACGGCTTTTCGCCGCCTTGCCCGACCTTTCCGGTCCCAGCGTGGCCAGCGATCTGGCCTGCGTCGTGGAACGGCTCGCCGCCCTGGAGCTTCCGGCCTTCTACGTCGACCTCACCCGCTCGGGCCTGGACTTGCCGGTGACCTACTCCTTCGTGCCGGGCCTGCGGGAGATTCCCCATGGCTGACCGGAGGGTCATCGTCTTCGCCGGCCCCACGCTTCCCCGCCACCCGGATGCGGCCTGGAAGTTGTTGCTCGGAGCCTGCGATCTGCGGCCACCGGCCCAGCGGGGCGACGTGCTCGACGCCTTGGTGGACCGGCCCGATGCACTCGTGCTGATCGACGGCTTCTATTACTCGGTTCCGGCGGTCACTCACAAGGAGTTGCGCTACGCGCTGGACGCCGGAGTGCGCGTAATCGGTGCGGCGAGCCTGGGAGCGCTGCGGGCCGCCGAAATGGCTCCTCTCGGCATGATCGGCGTGGGCAAGGTCTACGAATGGTACCGCTCGGGGGTGATCGACGGCGACGACGAGGTGGCGATTCTTCATGCGGCGGCCGAGCAGGACTACAGAGGCCTCACCGTAGCCCTGGTGGAGCTCCGGCACGCTCTCGACTCGCCGGATTTCGACCGCCAGGCTGCCGCCGCGCTCGTGGCGCGGGTCAAGGCGCTCCCCTTCTCGAACCGGCATCCCGACGTGATCGCGGATCTCGCTCAACGAATGCTGGGCTCGGGGTCCGCGGAGATTCTGAGGCACCGGCTGGCGGAGCATAGCGTCAAGCGGGACGACGCCCGGCTGGCGATCGAAACGGCTCTGGTGCCGGCCGAAGCTCCCGTGCCGCGGCGGCGTGACAGCGGCGGTTTCCTCACCTTCTACAAGGAGATCTATCTCCGGCTCCACAGCGCCTGGCGAGTCACGCAGACGCTGCATCCCGGTGCGGCCGGCTTCGTTCGCGACTGCCGGGTGCGATCGCTGCTTGCGTCGGCGGCTCTGCGGTCTGGAATCCTGCCGGCGAAGGAGCGGCTGAGGCGCCTGACCACCGGCCTGGAGCGGCTCCATCGGCAAGCCCTTGGAACGCTGCTCTTTCCTGAACCCGAATACGCCGAGGAGGCCCGGGTGATCGCTCTGTCCCGCGAGGCGTGCCGCCGTCTCGGTGGGCGGCAGGGAGCCCTGGAGGATCTTGGACGCCGCTTCGGGATCGACCTGGACCGTCCGCACGGTTCCGCGGACGTGGAGGAGGATCTGTTGGCGCTCACCGCTCATCCGGACTTGACGCCGGGCTGGTGGCTGGCGCGCGCCTTCTCTTTCACTCCGGCACTCCGTGCGGCTCAGGAGGCGGCGGGCCGCGCCGCGGATCTCCACGCCTGTTTCGAGCGTTGGGCCGATGGCTCACGGGTGGTCCGGGCCGATCTGCGGCGGCTGGCGGCCGGCCTCTGGAGCTGCCCGCCCGGCGAGGTTGAGGAGGAGGGACGCCGGCGGGGCCTCTTCGAGACGCCCAACCTGGCCGGCGGCCTATGGGGCGCTCTGGAGCGGGTGGCCGCCGCCGAGAGCCTGCGCCGGCCCATCAACAGTTATCCCGAAGCCCGGAAGGCTCTGCTCGCCGTTCCCTTGGCACCGCCTCCGGGCCTGCCGCCACCGCTTGCGGCAGCTCACCTGAATTCCCGAACCGTGCCCATTTGCACGGCGGACGAAAGGAGTCGACTCGAATGATTGGAGCCTGGATTGGCCTTGATGCGACTGCACCGACGGCGGACGCCTCCACCCTCACACCCACTGCACCGGACGGACCCGTCATTCCGCCGCCGGAGCCCAGCGGAATCGATCAACTTGCCTTCCTCGTGGGCGGCACCTGGGTCGGCACGTCCGGCGGCGAAACCCTCGCCCAGGAGACTTGCGTCTGGGGTACCGGCCAGCACTCCATTCGCACCACCGTGGTGCTGGGCTCGGGTAGCGAAGTAACCGGCCAGGGGCACGGCCGGTTCAACTGTTCGCCCACCGATCAGCTCCTCAGCCACAGCAACATCGAATCTGGAGGGACCGACCAGCGCATGTACGCCCGGCAGATTCCGATCGCGGAACGGGTGCAGGGCGCCCTCAAGCAATGGCACTTTGAAGCGACGTACCTCACCGACGCCGGAGTGCAGCATCGTCAAATGGTTCTCCTCCAACTCGGCCCGAACGAAATGCGGGTAAACCAGTCCATGCTCGTGAGCGGCAAGAGGGTTCAGGTGGCCTCGGTTACCTATGGCCGCAAGTCTTGAGGCGACAGCAGGGCACGAATCAGGTTGCGTTGTGAGAAGTCCCCGAGGCTGAGCCAGGTGAGGAATCCTTCCCGTCCCAGGAGCCGCCGCGTGATCTCGGTCACCGGCAGGCCCAGGTCGCGAAGCTCCCGTGCTTTGCCGCCCAACTCCTCCCACCACGCGATCTTGCGGGCCAATCTTTCCTGGGCATGCTCCAGAATGCCCGCATGGTCGCAGATCAGCAGCTCCGGCTCCAGGGCGAGCACCCGGCGCAACGAAGCTATGTGTTCCTGGACATTTTCGATTCGCCGCAAGTAGCGAACTCGCTCGTGGACGTAAAGGTCGCCGGAGAAGAGCCAGTGCCGCTCCTCGTCGAACAGGCAGACGTGGCTGAAGGCGTGGCCCGGGGTCGGAATGATCTGTAACCGATAGCCCTCACCCTCCACCACGTCGCCCAGCGGCTCGGCCCGGAATCGCCGGGGTGTGCGCCATACCGCGCGGCGATAAAGGGGCATCCGGAGACCTTCCGCGAGGATCGCCACGGCGCCAACGGGAGCGAGGATCGGGAGCCGCAGCTCTTCCTGAAGCGCCGCCGCGCCGCCCACGTGGTCCTCGTGATGGTGCGTGAGGATCACCCGCCGCACCGGCCCACCGCGGCACCACGCCACGAGCTGAGCCGCCCGCTGCGGCGGTCCGCTGTCGATCAGCAGATCCGCGAAAGCGTAGGCCGACACCTGATACACCGGCCGGCCGAGGAACGTCGAGGCCATGCGGATGCGGGTGAGTGAGCCTTGGGGAGTGGGGCGGAACACGGCGTCACGATATCTTGGTCCACGCCGTTGTTGAAACCGACTAGACTTAAGGCCCTTGGAGGTGAGGACGTGATTACGGAGATCGCGATCGAGGGTTTCAAGAGCCTGGAGAAGGTTGACCTGAAGCTAGGCAAGCTCAACCTTTTCGTGGGTGCCAACGCGAGTGGAAAGTCGAACTTCCTGGACGCGTTACGGGTTCTGCAAGGCGTCGGGTATGGCTTCTCGATCGACGAGATTTTCAACGGGAAACCCAAGAGCGCTGTTACCGAGGTCTGGGACGGAATACGGGGAGGGATTGCGCGAGCGAGGTTCGTGGGCCCGGCAGAGACTCAGTCCGACGAACCTGTCGCCTTCCGGGTGCGCCTGAGAGCTCCCAAGGGATCGCATGTTTTTTCCTATGAGATCCGTGTTTCAACGGACCGTGGCGCCATTGCCTCCGAGGGCTTGAAGATGGATTCCAGGACCCTCTTTGAGATTACGCCCGAGAGCTCGGAATGGTCCGATTACGCGGTCCTGGCGGAAAACAGACACAAGACGGGAAGGCCGGCTGTGCATGTCCTGGATTTCGTTCTTGCACTGGAAAAAGCTGAGGAGAGGGAGTTGGAGGCTTGTGTAAAGCTGCTGAGCAACATGCAGCGTCTCTCTCCTTCTCCAGAGTACCTCCGTACGTATGGCCAGGTTCTTCGGGCAGATCGGATCGGGGAATCAGGAGAGAATTTTGCGTCTCTGGTCAAGGCCATACTCAGGTCTCCCGACGACAGAGCTGCCTATACGTCATGGCTTCAGCAACTCCTCGGGACGGAGGCGGAAAAGGTGAAGATCCTCACGGGCGCCGTAGGTGAGCCTCTTTTCGCCTTGGAGAGGGGAGGGATCGAGTTCGCCGCTCCGGTGCTCTCCGATGGCACTCTGCGGTTCGCTGCCCTGGTCTCTGCCTTTTTTCAGCCCGATATGCCCGACATCATCACTATCGAGGAGATTGAGAACGGCATCCATCCAAGCCGCATCCGCCTGCTGTTGGAGCTCTTGAAGTCGCAATCCAGCGAGGATGGACCCCAGGTCTTCGCTACGACCCACTCTCCTGTGGTCCTCGCTTGGCTGGAGGAGGAGGACTATTCGACGACCTTTTTCTGCAAACGCGACGAAGATACCGGCAAGTCGATCGTAAAGCCTCTATCCGAAATCCCCCATCTGATCGAGTTGGTGAGGAAGCACTCAATCAGCGAGATGTTTGCAGAGGGCTGGATGGAGGCTGCGCTTTGAGCCTGAAGGTTCTGGTGATTCCCGAAGATCCCGCCAACAACGGCTTCATCCTTCAACCCTTGGTCAAGCGGATGCTCGTGGAATGCGGTCGCCCGAGGGCGAAGGTGACCGTCCTCCGGAAACCGCGCCCCCAGGGATACGATCACGCGAAGATGCTCCTGCGGACTCAGCTTTTTGAAGAGTAAGGATTCATGGATCTTTTCCTTTTCTTGCCGGATGGTGACGGCAAGGATCGCTCCGCGGAATTCCAATCGCTGGAACAGGAGGCGGAGGGATGGGGAGTTCGCCTTTTCTGCTGCGCGGCAGTCCATGAAGTGGAGACTTGGTTGCTGGCGGGCCATCGGGATCATCTGGAGGGGCGGCGCTGGCAGGATGTCCGGGACGATGTCTCCATAAAAGAGAACGTCTTCATCCCCTTTCTGGCCAGGTATGGCAATTCCAAAGCCCCAGGTAAAGGGCGCGATCTGCTGATGGCGAAGACGCTGAGTGGGTACGGCTCCCTCCTCCAACTCTGCCCCGAGCTGGCGGAACTGGAGCGGCGAGTTCGGGAAATTCTCGGCTGACTTCCTCCCGGTAGGCCTCTTGCAAGGCAGCACACGGGGAGGAGCCAGGGACATGAAAACCAGCGAGCGCGATCCGCTCTGGTACAAGGACGCAGTGATCTACGAGGTCCACGTGCGGGCCTTCTTCGACTCCGACGGCGACGGGCGTGGCGACTTCCAAGGTTTGACCGCGAAGCTCGACTACCTGCGGGATCTCGGCGTCACGGCCCTCTGGCTGCTGCCGTTCTATCCCTCGCCTTGGCGGGACGACGGCTACGACATCTCCGACTACACGAGCGTTCATCCCGCCTATGGCACTTTGGAGGACTTTCAGCTCTTTCTCGACGAGGCCCACAAGCGCGGCCTCAAGGTCATCACCGAGCTGGTGATCAATCACACCTCGGATAAGCATCCCTGGTTTCAGCGCGCCCGCCTTGCGCCAGCGGGCAGCCCCGAACGCGACTTCTACGTCTGGAGCGATACGGACACGAAGTATGCCGGTACACGCGTCATCTTCACCGACACCGAAACCTCGAACTGGACCCGCGATCCTGTGGCGGGCGCTTTTTACTGGCACCGATTCTTCTCCCATCAGCCGGATCTCAACTTTGACAATCCGCGGGTCCAGGAGGAGGTTCTCAAGGCCTTCGACTTCTGGATGGAGATGGGCGTCGACGGCATGCGGCTCGACGCCATTCCTTATCTTTATGAGCGCGAGGGGACGAACAACGAGAACCTCCCGGAGACGCACAACTTCCTGAAGAAGCTGCGCGCTCACGCCGACGCCAAGTTTCCCGGCTGCATGCTGCTCGGCGAGGCCAACCAGTGGCCGGAGGACGCGATCGCCTACTTCGGCGATCCGGCGACCGGCGGCGACGAGTGCCACATGACGTTCCATTTCCCGGTGATGCCGCGCATGTTCATGGCGCTGCGGATGGAAGACCGCTATCCGATCGTCGACATCCTCCAGCAGACGCCGCCCATTCCGGAGAAGGCGCAGTGGGCCATCTTCCTGCGCAACCACGACGAGCTGACGCTCGAAATGGTCACCGACGAAGAACGGGACTATATGTACCGCGTCTACGCCGGGGACAAGGACCAGCGAATCAACGTCGGCATCCGCCGCCGGCTGGCGCCGCTTCTCGGCGACGATCGAAGGCGCATCGAGCTGCTCAACGGCCTGCTCTTTTCGCTGCCCGGCACTCCCGTCCTCTACTACGGCGACGAGATCGGCATGGGCGACAACTTCTATCTCGGCGATCGCAACGGCGTGCGCACTCCCATGCAGTGGAGCGCCGACAAGAACGCCGGCTTCTCGCGCGCCAACCCGCAGCGTCTCTACCTGCCGGTGGTCGTCGACCCGCAATACCACTATGAGGCGGTGAACGTGGAGGTGGAGCAGGCCAATCCGCACTCGTTGCTCTGGTGGATGCGCCGGGTCATCGCGTTGCGCAAGCGCCACGCGGCGTTCAGCCGCGGCACGATCGAGTTTCTGCAGCCGGAGAATCACCGCGTGCTCGCTTTCCTCCGCCGGTTCGGCGACGAGACGTTGCTGGTGGTCGCCAACCTGTCGCGTTTCGCCCAGCCCGCGGAGCTGGATCTGTCGGCCTTTTCGGGTTTGACGCCGGTCGAGCTTTTCGGCCGCTCGCCGTTTCCAAAGATCGGCGCGACGGCGTGGAGTCTCGCGCTCGGTCCCCACGCCTTTCTCTGGTTCTCCCTCGTCCAGGAGCCGTCCCAGCTCGGCCGCGCCCGCCAGGTGGTGCCGAGCGCCACGGAATCCCCGGCGCCCGTGCCGGTGCTTGCCGTCCGGGGGCCATGGACCACGGTGCTCGACCGCGAGTCCCGGCGGGAGCTGGAAACGGCGCTCCTCGACATGCTGCCGTTGCGCCGTTGGTTCCGTAAAACGCGGTCGCTGAGCGGCCTGAGGATCGTCGAGATCGTTCCCCTCGGCACTGCCGCCGTGCTGTCGGTCGTGCGCGCCGACTTCACGGATGGCGAAGCGGAGACCTACTCGTTGCCGCTGGCCTTCGCACCCACGGCCGAGGTCGGGCAGGCCGCCGGACAGGTGATGTTGCGCCTCGAATCGGACTCGCCGGCAGCCACGGGCGTTCTTCTCGACCCGATGGGAGATTCGGAATTTGGTCGCTTTCTGCTGGCCGGCTTTGAGCGCGGCGAGCGCTTTCGCAGCTCTTTGGGGGGGCATGGCGAGCTGGTGATGAAAGCGTCGCCTGCTTTTGCCGCGCTGCGAGGCGAGGGCGATCTCGAATCCTCCCTGCTGCGGGTGGAGCAGAGCAATACCTCGGTGGTGTTTGGCGACCGGCTGATCCTCAAGCTCTTCCGCAGATTGGAGCCGGGGATCAACCCGGACCTCGAGATCGGCCGTTTCCTGACCGAGGAGACCGACTTCCGGCACGTCCCGCGAGTGGCGGGCTGGATGGAGATCCGCGACCGGCCGTCGGAGCCCGTGGTCGTCGCCATGCTGCAAGAGCTGGTGGCGAACGAGGGGGACGGCTGGGCCTACACGTTCGACGCCCTCGGCCGCTACTTCCTGCGCGTGCTGACGGGTTGGGGCACCGGCGAACGGGGCGTGGCCGAGGTCCCCAGCGGCCCACTTCTGGAGCTGGCCGCTCTGACGCCGGGACCGGAGGTCTTCGAGCGCATCGGTACCTACCTTCCCGCCGCTCGGCTGCTGGGCGAGCGTACCGCCGAGCTCCATATCGCGCTCGCCTCGGGGCGCGGCAGGGACTTCGCGCCCGAGCCTTTCTCGGAGCTCTATCAAAGGTCGCTCTACGACTCGATGCGCACGCTGGCGAAGCAGAATCTGCGGCTTCTCGCCCGCCATGTGGCCACACTGCCGGACGCCGATCGCGCCGCCGCCGAGAGCCTGCTGGCCGGCGAGGACGAGATCGTGGGCCGTTTCAAGCGGCTGCTCGCGCGCAAGCTTGCCGCCGGGCGCATCCGCACCCATGGGGACTATCATCTGGGCCGGATTCTTTTCACCGGCCGCGACTTCTTCATCCTCGACTTCGAGGGCGAACCGTCGCGGTCGCTGTCGGAGCAGCGGCTGAAGCGCTCGCCCTTGCGTGACGTTGCCGCTATGCTTCGCTCGTTCCAGTACGTGGCCATTGCCAGGCTCTTCGAGGAGACAGCGGCTGGCGTGGCCTCGGGCGAGCTGTTGCCGGAGCTGGAGCGGTGGGCGCTCTACTGGGAGCGGTGGGTGTCCGCGGCTTTCCTGCGGGCCTACTTCGACCGCGCACGGGGGGCGTCGTTCCTGCCGCCTTCCAGCGCGGAGAGGGCGCTGTTGCTCGACGCCTTCGGACTGGAGAAGGCGATGCAAGAGGTCGGGTATGAATTGAACAACCGGCCCGCCTGGCTGCGGATCCCCCTCCAGGGAATCCGCCAGATCCTGAGCGCTGGCTGAGAGGAAATCGGGGACGACGTTGCCGACCGAGCTCGAAGATCTGATGACCCTGGCCCGGATGTACGGGATCCAGGCCGACTATCACGATGCCCTGGGCCGCTATGTCGTGGCCGGTCCGGAGTCTCTCTTCGGTACGCTGCAGGCCTTGCAAGTGCCGGTCGATGGTTTTGGGGACGTGCCCGAAGCCATCGCCGAGCGGCGTCAGGAGCTTGCCCGCCGTCTTCTGGAGCCGGTGATCGTGGCGTGGGACGGTCATGCTCCCGGCATCGACCTGCGCCTCAGTAATGCCAGCGGCGTTGGCGGCTCGCTCGCTTACCATCTCGACCTCGAAAACGGCGAGCGGCGGGCGCAGATGATGGATCTCGCGAGCCTGCCCGAAGTGCCGCCGTCCCAGGACGGTGACCGGCCCGGCCGGCGGCTGATCCTCTCCGAGCCGCTGCCGCCCGGCTATCACCATCTCACGGTGGAGGTAGCCGGACACAGCGCCCGGTCGCTGATCCTTTCAGCGCCGAGGCACTGCTTCACGGGCGACGGCAAGCCCCTGTGGGGCGTCTTCCTCCCTCTCTACGCGCTGCGCACCTCGCGGAGCTGGGGCTCGGGCGACTTCTCAGACCTGGAAACACTGGCCGAATGGACCGCGAGCCTCGGCGGTGGAGTAGTAGCGACCCTTCCGCTGCTCGCCGGCTTCCTCGACGAGCCGTACGAGCCCAGCCCCTATGCGCCGGCCTCTCGCCTGTTCTGGAACGAGCTCTACCTCGACCCCCGCCGGCTGCCGGAGATGGAGGACTGCGTCGCCGCCCGCCGCCTCGTCGAGTCCCCAGAGCTCCAGCGCGAAGTGGAGGTGCTGCGCGCCGGGCCGCGGGTGGACTACTCGCGCCTGATGACGCTCAAACGACGGGTCCTGGAAGAGCTCGCCAACCGCTTCTTCTCGCGGCCGGGCTCGCGCGAAGAGGAGTTCGCGCAGTTCGTGGCCGGCAAGCCCAACCTCGAAACCTACGCTGCCTTTCGCGCCGTGGGCGATCGCCGGGGCGAGCCCTGGCAATCCTGGCCGGAACGGCTCCGCGAGGGATCTCTCGCTCCCGCCGACTACGACGAGGAGGACCATCGCTACTACTTGTGGACGCAGTGGGCCGCGGAGCAGCAGATGAGCGCCATGGCGCGGGAAGCGCGCAAACGCGGACCCGGCCTCTACCTCGACCTCCCCCTCGGTTGCCATGGCAGCGCCTTCGACGTCTGGAAAGAGCGCGATCTCTTCGCCCAGGAGGCCTCGGCCGGCGCGCCGCCGGACTCCCTGTTCACCCAGGGGCAGGATTGGGGCTTTCCACCGCTTCAGCCCGAGCGCCTGCGGGAGCGCGGCTATGACCATCTGATCGACTGCCTGCGCCATCACCTCGAGCACTCGGGAATCCTGCGCATCGATCACGTCATGCAGCTTCACCGGCTGTTCTGGATCCCCCGCGGCATGAAAACCTCGGCCGGCGTTTACGTCACCTATCCGGCGGAGGAGCTGTACGCGGTGCTCGCGATCGAGAGCCACCGTCACCAGGCGATGATCGTGGGCGAGAACCTGGGGACGGTGCCGCCCCAGGTCTACGAGACGATGGATCACCACCACGTTTACGGCATGTACGTCTTGCAGTACGAGCTCCAGCCCGGTCAGGGAGTGCGCGAGCCCCCGCCGAACACCGTGGCCAGTCTCAACACCCACGACATGCCCACCTTCGACGCCTTCTGCCAGGCGAAGGACGCGGATGACCTGCAGAGCCTCGGTTTCTTCACCCCCGAGCAGGCGCAGGACGCGCGCGAGCGGCGAGCGGCCATCCGCTGGATGCTGGAGGAGGCGCTGCCGCCGGAGGAGCGCGGGCGGGGCGTCGCCACCTACGAAGCCGTCCTGCGCCAGCGCCTGGATCACCTGGCGGCCAGCCCGGCCCGCATGGTGCTGATCAACCTGGAGGATCTGTGGCGCGAGATAGAGCCGCAGAACGTTCCCGGCACTCACACCGAGCGTCCCAACTGGCAACGCAAAGCGCGCTTCTCCTTCGAGGAGTTTTCTACCCGCGCCGAGGTCGTGGAGCCGCTCCAGAGAGTCGACGAGCTGCGCCGGCGACGAGGGGCGCAATGACCAGTCCGCTCACCGAACAGGACCTTTATCTATTCAACGAAGGCACCCACTTCCGGCTTTACGAGAAGTTGGGTGCTCACGCGGGCACCGAGAACGGCGAGACGGGAACCTGGTTCGCCGTCTGGGCACCCAACGCCGACCGGGTTTCGGTGATCGGCGATTGGAACCTGTGGGACAAGCGGGCCAACCTGATGACGGCGCGCGGGACCTCCGGCATCTGGGAGATCTTTGTGCCGGGAGTTGCCCCCGGTGTGCGGTACAAGTACCACATCATTTCCCATTACAACGGGTATCATGTGGACAAGGCCGATCCTTTCGCTTTCTATGCCGAAAAGCCGCCTCTGCGCGCTTCCGTCGTCTGGGATCTCGACTACGCCTGGCAGGATGCGGACTGGATGGCGGCTCGCCAGGACAAACAGTCGCTCGCGGCGCCCATGTCCATTTACGAGCTTCACCTGGGCTCATGGCGGCGGGTGCCCGACGAGGGAAATCGTTCGCTCACCTATCGCGAAGCGGCGCCCCTCCTCGCCGAGCACATGAAGCGCCTGGGCTTCACTCACGTCGAGCTGCTGCCCATCATGGAGCACCCGTTCTACGGCTCCTGGGGCTATCAATCGCTCGGTTATTTCGCCGCCAGCAGCCGCTACGGCACGCCTCAGGACCTCATGTTCCTCGTCGACACCCTGCACCAGGAAGGAATCGGGGTCATCCTCGACTGGGTGCCTTCCCACTTTCCGGGCGACGAGCACGGCCTGGCTTTCTTCGACGGCACTCACCTTTTTGAGCACGCCGATCCGCGCAAGGGTTTCCATCCCGACTGGGCGAGCTACATCTTCAATTACGGCCGCAACGAGGTGCGCAGCTTCCTCATCAGCAGTGCCGTCTTCTGGCTGCAACACTTCCACGCCGACGCTCTGCGGGTGGACGCTGTGGCCTCGATGCTCTACCTCGACTACTCGCGCAAGGAAGGGGAATGGATTCCCAACGAGCACGGAGGACGCGAGAACCTCGAATCGATCGCCTTCCTGCGCGCGCTGAACGACGAGGTCGGCGAGGCCGCTCCCAGCGCTTTGATGATCGCCGAGGAGTCCACCGCCTGGCCTCTCGTGTCCCGTCCGACCTGGGTCGGTGGACTGGGATTCCACTACAAATGGGACATGGGCTGGATGCACGATTCCCTTTCCTACCTCGCCGAAGACCCGATCTACCGGCGCTATCACCACAACGAGATCACCTTTCGCATGGTCTACGCCTTCAATGAAAACTTCGTGTTGCCTCTTTCGCACGACGAAGTGGTGCACGGCAAGGGCTCGCTGGTCAACAAGATGCCCGGCGATCTCTGGCAGAAGCTGGCGAATCTGCGGCTGCTCTACGGCTACATGTGGTCGCAGCCGGGCAAAAAGCTCGTGTTCATGGGCGGCGAGCTGGCCCAGTTTCGGGAGTGGAATCACGACGCGAGCCTCGACTGGCACCTCCTGGAGGACGAAAGCCACGCCGGCATCGAGCGCTGGCTGGCGGATCTCAACCGCCTTTACAGCCAGGAGCCGGCGTTGCACGAGCTGGACTGCGACCCGGCCGGCTTCGAGTGGATCGACGGCTCGGACGCGGACAACAGCGTCATCGCCTTTCTACGCAAGGGAAAGAGCCCCGGCGAGCCCCTTCTCGCGATCCTCAGCTTCACGCCGGTGCCACTCTACAACTATCGCGTCGGCGTTCCCAGTGCCGGGTTCTGGCGGGAGATCCTCAACAGCGACGCCGAAGAGTACGGCGGCAGCGGCCGCGGAAACATGGGAGGCGTCGAATCGGCGGCCATTCCAACCCACGGCCGGCCGCATTCGCTCAGCCTGACGCTGCCGCCTTTGGGAATGATTTTTCTGCAGCGGGAGGCGGTCGAGGAAGACGCCGAAGAAAAGGACGAAAAGGGCTTCAAGGACACCAAGGACGAAGAAGAGAATGGAGAGTTGGAAGATGCGGCCGGCTGGTAGTCCTTGCTGGTCTTTGTTCGTCCGTGTTTCGTCCGTGTTCGTCCGCTGATCTAAACCCCCATGCCACGCTTTCTCTGCATTCACGGCCATTTCTATCAGCCGCCGCGGGAAAACCCCTGGCTGGAAGCGGTGGAGGTGCAGGACTCCGCCTACCCGTATCACGACTGGAACGAGCGCATCACGGCGGAGTGCTACGCGCCCAACGCCTCGTCGCGCATCCTCGACGGCGAGGGGCGCATCGAGCGGATCGTCAACAATTACTCTCAGATCAGCTTCAACTTCGGTCCAACTCTCCTCGCCTGGTTGGAGGTGAAGAAGCCCGAGGTCTACCGGGCCATCTTGGCGGCCGACGCCGAGAGTGCCGGCCGGTTCTCCGGCCACGGCTCGGCCCTGGCTCAAGCCTACAACCACATCATCCTTCCCCTCGCCAACCGGCGGGACAAGCTCACCCAGATCCGCTGGGGGCTGGCCGATTTCGAGCGCCGCTTCGGACGCAAGGCGGAGGGGATGTGGCTGCCGGAGACCGCGGTGGACCTGAAGACTCTGGACCTGCTGGCGGCGGAAGGCATCCGCTTCACCATCCTCGAGCCTCACCAGGCGAAGCGCGTCCGGTCCAAGGAAGTGGAAGAGGCCGAGTGGCAGGACGTGAGCGGCGGGCGAATCGACACCACGGTCCCCTATGAGGTCGCGCTCCCCTCGGGCCAGAGCATCGCCGTCTTTTTCTACGACGGCAGCGTCTCCCGGTCAGTGGCCTTCGAAGGGCTGCTCGACAGTGGCGAACGCTTCGCCAGCCGGCTGACGGCAACCGTGCCCGAGGACTTGGACTGCGACCGGTTGATCCACATCGCGACCGACGGCGAGACCTACGGCCACCATCACCGCTATGGTGAGATGGGCCTCTCCTATGCCCTTCATCACATCGAGGCGAACGGCCTCGCGCGGCTCACCAACTACGGCGAATACCTCGCGGATCATCCGCCGGCGATGGAGGTCGAGATCGTCGAGAACACCTCTTGGAGCTGCGTCCACGGTGTAGATCGCTGGCGCCGGGATTGCGGCTGCCATACCGGCGGCAAACCCGGCTGGAACCAGGCCTGGCGAGCGCCGCTGCGTCAGGCACTGGACTGGCTGCGCGACGAGCTGGCCCCCCGGTTTACGGCGGCGGCTGGAGAGCTCTTTCCCGATCCCTGGGCGGCCCGCGACGACTACATTCACGTTCTCCTGGACCGCTCGCCGGAGAACGTGGACGCGTTTCTTGCTCGCGCCAGCGCGGGAAATCCACCGGAGGGAGATCGCCGTGTGCGGGCTCTGCGGCTGCTCGAGATGCAGCGCCACGCCATGCTCATGTACACGAGCTGCGGCTGGTTCTTCGACGACCTTTCAGGAATCGAAACGGTGCAGATCCTTGGCTATGCCGGCCGGGCGGTGCAACTTGCCGGACAGCTTTTCGAAGCGCCCCTGGAGGCGTGCTTTCAAAACCTTCTGGAGCGGGCGAAGAGCAACCTCCCCAGAAGCGGTACGGGCTGGGATCTTTATGAAAAGCAAGTCCGTCCGGCGATGGTGGACCTGTCGCGGGTGGCGGCGCACTACGCCGTGGCGTCGCTCTTCGAGGAGTTCCCGCCGCAGGCGCGGGTTTATTGCTACTCCGTACGGCGGGAGAACGGTCGCATTTTTCCCGCAGGCCGTGCCGCTCGCGCCGGACGGCCGCGCCTGGCCATCGGCAAGGTCCATATCGCCTCCGAAGTGACCGGTAAGAAAGGACAGCTGGTCTTCGGCGTCCTGCATTTCGGGGATCACAACCTGAACGCCGGAGTCCGGCCCTACGATACCGAGGAGGGATATCAGAACCTCCTCGCGCAGGCCGGCGAAGCTTTCGACCACGGCGACCTGGCGGACGTCATCCGCCAGCTGGACCGCTACTTCATCCACGTTCCCTACTCGTTGAAGTCGCTTTTCCGCGACGACCAGCGCCGGGTGCTCGACCTCATCCTCGCTTCGACCCTCGGCGAAGTGGAGGACGAATTTCGTGACGTGTTCGAGAAACAAGTGCCCCTGATGCGCTTCCTGCGCAGCCTGGGCAATCCGCTGCCCAAGGCCTTCGCCGCCGCGGCTGAGCTGATTCTCAGTCTGGACCTCCAGCGCTCCCTGGAAGATTCAGCGGCCGATCTCGAGGAGTCGCAGAGCCTGCTCGCCCAGAGTGAAACGCTGGGTGTCGCTCTCGACACCAACGGCCTCTCCTATGCCCTGGCGCAGGCGCTCGAGTCGCTGGCGAAGCGTCTCGAAGCCTCTCCGGAAAGCCCGGACCTCCTGCGCAAAATGGCCTCCACCGTGGCCCTTGCCCGCAAGTCGCCCTTCAACGTCGATCTCTGGCGCGCCCAGAATGCGTGCTACGAGCTCCGCGAACGAGTCTTTCCTCAGCAGAAACAAAATGCCGAGTCTGACGACGTCGCAGCCGAGTGGGTGGAGCTCTTCCGGGACCTGAGCGGGAGGTTGGGAGTGCGAGTGGAGTAAGAAACCCGATCGGCAAACCGGCCCGGTCAAGCGAAAACGTCGCCACCCAATGTAGAGACGCCTCGCGGGGAACCCCGCGGGGCGTCTCCGAGGCGGCGAAGACCTCCCAGACAACCATGTCCATTCTCGTGCAAATCTTCGTTTCCGGAGGTCATCCTTCCAGATCGAGTCGTCCGTTTCGCACGCCTTCCACGTCCCTCGCCTGCCGCCGACGGATTCATTTTCAGATTGGACCGTCGTCCCCGATCCCGAGACGCCCCACGGGGTACCCCGTGGCGTCTCTACATTGGCTGGGAACGTTGTCGCGCTTTCGGCCGAGTTGACCGATCGGGCGTTGTAGTCCGCGGGCTCTCGACGACTCCTACTTCTTTGGCACCTGCCCATTGAGTCGCGCCACCTCTTCGTCGAGGACGCGGTCGACGAGCTCGTCGATCTCCCGGCGGCTGAGCGGGGGGCCGGTCGGAGGGTGGTCTCCGGTGCCCAGATCGTCGAGGTCGGAGTCCAACCGGTCCAGGAACGAGCTGGCGTCGTCCGGGGGGATCTCGAGCTCCTCGATGTCTTCGTCTCTCATGGGGACGTAGATTCTACGGCATTGTGACAGGGCCGGCGCACTCTCACCTCTTCGAAAAGAGTCCCCACAGGAACGTCACCGCCGAGGCAGCCATCAAAACCCGGCCGGCGACGTCTCCCGCGCCGTGCAGAACGGCGCCGGCCACGAGCAGGCCGCCCGAGACCATCATCCAGGCCATCTGGCGGACGGAGCGCTCCAATCGCTGGACCAGTTTCTTGGCCTCCGGGGCGAGGGAAGTCTCGATCGTGAGCGCCCCCCGTTCGGCCTGATTGAGGAAGGACTCCAGCCGCCGCGGCAGGCCGAAGACCACATGGAGCTGGAGCAGCGCCTCCTGGAGAAGGCCCCGCCAGTCGCGCTTCAGCTCCTCGGCGGCGAGGCGCTCGCCGAAGGGAATCGTCTCGGCCCACAGGTCGAGCTCTGGGTCGAGCGACGTGGCAATGCCCGCCAGCAGGCCCACGGCCCGCCCGGTAAAGAGGAGATCGACCGGCACTTGAAACGGCAGGGCATAAATCAGGTCGCGGTACTGGCTCACGAAGTAACGGGCTTCCGACATTGCCACGCCGGTGAGGCTGCCGACGCTGACTCCCCAGAAGCGGGTGAAAAGCTCCTCGTGCACCTCCTCCAGCCGCCGCAGGTCCGCGCTGGGAAGCAGCACGCCGGCCGCGACGTAGGACTGAACGAGCCGTTTCGCATCCCGCGTCGCCAAGGCGATGACGTACTCACGCAGGGCCGCCCACAGCCGCTCCGGGATCACGGCCACCATCCCGAAGTCCACGAAGACGATCTGGAAAGGACGGGTGCCGCCGCCCGGTGGGGCTGGAACGGTATCGCCGGGAGTGAACGGGGCCTCGCCTTCCACCGGCTGCGGGCAGACGAAGAGGTTTCCCGGATGAGGATCGGAGTGCACGAAGTGGTGCACGAAGATCTGCTGCATGTAGATGCGGTAGAGATCGCGCGCCACCTCCGAGCGGCGGATTCCGGCGGCCTCGAGGGCCGAGACGTCGCTGATCTTGAGATAGCCGACGTTTTCGAGCGTCAGCGTGCGCCGGGCGCTCTGCTGCCAGAAGACCTTGGGAATGCGGACGCGGGCGTCCTTGGCGAAATCCTGGGCAAAGCGCTCGGCGTTGCGGCCCTCGGCCGCGAGATCCAGCTCGCAGCGGGTCGTCTCCGTGATCTCCTCGCCCACGCGGTCGAGATCGACGCGCATTCGCACCTTGCTCCAGAACTTGAGCAGGCGCAGCGCCAGCCGAGCTGAGGCGAGATCGGTCTCCACCAGCACTTCGATACCGGGACGCAGCACCTTCACCACCACCGGCTCGCCGCCCGGCAGGCAGGCGGCATGGACCTGGGCGAGAGAGGCGGCGCCCACCGCGGCGGGCGAGACCCAGGAGAAGATCTCGCCCACCGGCCGGCCGAAGTCCTCCTCGATCTGGGCCACGATGGCCGCAAAGCTCTCCGGCGGAACCTCGTCCTGCAAGCCCGCCAGCTCGCGGGTGACCGCGGTCGGCAGCAGGTCCACGCGAGTGGAGAGGAACTGGCCGATCTTGATCAGCACCCCGCCCATCTCCCCGGCCAGATTTCGGTACCGCCGGGCGATATCCCGATAGCGTTCGACGGCCGGCCGCCGGAACCGCCGCAGGCCCGGAACGTTGAGCACCACGTCCCACCAAACCACGTGGATGAAGACGCCGGTAACGAATCGCCGCACCTTGCGGTAGCGCCGGAAATCGATGCCCGTGGTCATGCGACAACGATACCGCAGAGGCCCCTCATCACCCCGGCCCTACCCCGGCCCTCTTCTCCCAGCCTTTTCCCCCCGACCAAGACCCTCACCCCTGCCCCTCTCCCGCCCCCTCCCAACCCCCCACACCGGGAGAGGGGTACCCTGGGGCGTTCCTGCCTTGCTCCCTCTTCTCCCGGTTGGGGGGAGGGCGATGGGAGAAGAGGGTTGGGGTGATGAGGGGTCCGGCTTTGCTCCCTCTTCTCCCGGTGAGGGGGATGGGGTGGTCGGGAGAAGAGGGCCGGGGTGATGAGGGTCTTGGGAGGGGGGCGCCCTTCGTCTGCGCTCCATCTGTTATGACAAAATCCGCCCGCGCCATGACCCCAACCTTCCCCGAACGCACCGACCCCGACGGCCTGACCTTCCGTCCCATGGCGTCCGTGGCCGACTTCGACGCCTGCATCGAGATCCAGCGCCTCACCTGGGGACGCGACTTCTCGGACGTCGTTCCGCTGTCGATCCTGAAGATCGCCCAGAAGACCGGGGGAATCGCCGCCGGCGCCTTCACCACTGACGGCCGCATGCTTGGCTTCGTCTTCGGGCTCACCGGCGTCCGAGGTGACCGCCAGGGTCAGCTGTTCCACTGGTCGCACATGCTCGCCGTGACTCCCGCCGGCCGCGACCTCGGTCTCGGCACGCGCCTCAAGCTCTACCAGCGCGAATGCCTGCTCGCTCTAGGCGTCGAGGAGATCCAGTGGACCTACGATCCCCTGGAGTCGCGCAACGCCCACCTCAACTTCAACCATCTCGGCGTCGGCGTCGCCGAGTACGTGGAAGACATGTACGAAGGCGAGATGGGGAGCGCCCTGGCGCAGGGGATCGGTTCGGACCGCTTCATCGTTTCCTGGCGCATCGCGAGCGAGCGGGTGGCCATTGCATTGCGCGACAAGCGCGCCGGCTCGAACGAGCCTTTCCGCGAGGCGCCCGTCGTCAACGTGAACGGGATTCTGGGGGATCTGCCTGCGGCGCCGAGGGTGCGGGTGGAGATTCCGGAAAACATCCAGGCGGTGAAGACCGAACAGCCGGAGGCCGCGAGCGCCTGGCGGGATTCCACTCGGGTTGCCTTCGAAACCTATCTCGCCCGCGGCCTGACGGTCGAAGCGTTCTACCGCGATCGGGCGTCGGGACGCTGCTTCTACGGGCTGGAAGCCCTTTAACGGAGAGACTCGGGAGACCTCATGCTGCGCATCGAATCCATCACCCTGCGCGAGGTCGCCCTCGCCTTGAAGGAGCCGTTCCAGATCTCGTCGGGCACCCAGAAGCAGCGCCGCATCTTCCTTTTGGAGCTGACGAGCGCCGACGGCGTGGTGGCGTGGAGCGAGTGTGTGGCGGCGGAGTTTCCCAACTACGGCCCGGAGACCATCGACACCTGCTGGTTCGCCATCCGCGAGTGGGTGGCGCCGCGGGTCTTCGGCCGCTCCTTCGCCGGGCCGGAGGAAGTCGATCCCGTCCTGGAGCACAACTTCCGGGGTCACCACATGGCCAAGGCAGCGGTGGAAATGGGCGCCTGGGAGCTGGCGGCGCGAACGGAGGGCGTCTCGTTGTCGGCAAAGCTCGGCGGCACCCGGTCCAGCATCCGCGTCGGCATCTCCCTGGGCATTCAGGACAGCCCCGCGGCCCTGGTGGAGAAGGCGCGCGCCGCCTTGGAGCGCGGCTACCGCAAGGTCAAGATCAAGATCAAACCGGGGGCGGATTTCGAGTATGTGCGCGCCGTGCGCGAGGCGCTGGGACCCGAGGCGCCGCTCATGGCCGACGCCAACAACGCTTACGGCCACGAGAGCATCGCGAGCCTCCAGGCCCTGGACGAGCTCGGCCTGATGATGATCGAGCAGCCCCTGGCCTGGGACGACCTGCTGCGTCATGCCCATCTCCAGAACCTGCTCAAGACCCCGATCTGCCTCGACGAGTCGATCACCAGCGTCGAGCGGACGGAGGACATGATCCACCTCGGCGCCGGCCGTATCGTCAACATCAAGCCCGGCCGGGTCGGCGGCTTCACCTCGTCGAAGGCGATCCACGACCTCTGCGCCGGCCACGGCATCCCCGTCTGGTGCGGCGGCATGCTGGAGAGCGGCGTCGGCCGCGGTCACAACGTGGCCCTGGCTTCGCTGCGCAACTTCACCCTGCCGGGAGACCTCTCGCCCAGCGAGCGCTACTGGGAGCAGGACATCGTCACACCCGAGTGGACCATGGACGGAGATGGCTGGATCGTGGTCCCGGCCGATCGCCCCGGCATCGGCGTCGAGGTTGACCGCGACCGCGTCGAGAACCTCACCGTGCGGCGCGAGGAGTTGCGGGCCCAGTGATCTACCGGGCCCTCGCGGAAGCCCTGGTCGTCTTCCACTTCGGCTTCGTCCTCTTCGTCTGCCTGGGCGGGCTCCTCGTCCTGCGCTGGCGCCGCGTCGCCTGGGTCCATCTCCCAGCGGCAATCTGGGGAGCCTTCGTGGAGTTCACCCAAACGATCTGCCCCCTGACTCCGCTGGAGAACCACCTGCGCCACCTGGGAGGCCAGGCTGGCTACTCCGGCGGCTTCATCGAGCATCACATCACGAGGGTGCTCTACCCCGATGGCTTGAGCCAGCCGATCCAGATCGCGTTGGGAGTCTTCGTCGTGCTCCTCAACTTGACTGTCTACACCGTCGTCTTCCTGCGCCGGAGGCGCCTGCGCGGCGCTGCGTAGCAACGGCGAGCCCGAGGACGCACGGAGAGGCCTTTTCGCTCGATCCAACGACAACCAGGGACAAGGCGGAGTCGTATTGTCCTCTCCCGTCGTCTCATTAAATGCGGGGAAAGCCGCTTTCCCTCCACTCAATGAGAGATTGGGTCGGGGGAAAGTCTCTTTCCCCCTCTTCGACGACACGCCGGACGTACCCAACGCGTCAAAAGATCGGGGGAAAGGCTCTTTCCCCCTCTTCAACGTCACGCCAGACGTGCTCAATGCGTCGCGGAATCAGGGGAAAGTCTCTTTCCCCCTCTTCAATGACACGAAAAATCGGGGGAAAATCTCTTTCCCCGTCTCCAACGGTGCGATGTGTGCGTCCAACGGCTCATCAAATCGGGGGAAAGAGGCTTTCCCCCAATTCATCGAGCCGTTGTAGAGGGGGAAAGCGCCTTTCCCCCGCTCCATTGAGCCATTGCGCAGGGCCGATGATGCGCGACGTGTGCCTGGGACGCCGAAGGGAACGTCTTGGAAGAGATTGGATACGTCCAATGAAAGGTGAGGTACTTCCGGCGAGAGATTGGATGGGCACAAGATGACGTTGAGCACGCCTCGGGAGGCGTTGGATGGAGCCTGGAAGGTGTCGTGGAGGGCCGATTAGGCGGCAGGAACGGACAGGGAGACGCAGGGCGCGTCTGAGCGCGCGCCGGACGGGGACCGGGAGACGCCGAGCAGGGCCAGCGCTACAGGCGCTCTGGGAGTGTCAGGAATTCTGTGTGTGGCGAGTTGACTTTTTAGCGACCAGCGACCGCGCTGGTAAATCGTTCTCCATAGAGGATAGCAAACTGGTTCATGGCAG
>Ga0134121_10000469_pt1 | contig 46964 bp, 34 predicted proteins | sample KB301_FD_96463 | JGI IMG/M metagenome (GOLD analysis project Ga0134121, IMG submission 96463) | Terrestrial soil microbial communities without Nitrogen fertilizer from Kellogg Biological Station, Michigan, USA - KB3-0-1 | ecosystem: Environmental > Terrestrial > Soil > Unclassified ...
CCCATTCCGCAGAAGAAGAACCTCAAGTTTTCGCAGGAATGGTACGGCCGCACCCAGACGCCGCAGCTCGCCGAAATCCGCCTCAAGCCCGGCGACGTGTTGTACATCCCGAGGGGGATGCCGCACTATGCCGTCGCCCAGGACAGCGCGTGCCTTCACCTGACGATCAGCATCACCCCGCTGTACTGGATGGATTTCCTGAAGATCGCCGCCGAGCACGCCGCAATCCATTCCCAAGCCGTACGAAGAGCGCTTCCCCCGGGCTTCGTCGACAGCGAAGAGATCTGCGAGCGCATGCGGCAAACCTTCCAGGAGGTGATGAAGACGTTTCAAGAGGTGACCTCTTTCGACGAAGTGCTCGCCGCGGTCAAGCGCAACCGTGTGGCGTTCCAGAGCTATCCGTCGGATGGCCACTTCGCCAATCTCCTGGCGCCCGGAGAGCTCACCATCGATTCCGAGGTCGAGCGACGGCGGGACATCCTCTGCGTCGTCGACGAGGTTTTCGATCACGATCGGAACACGAAAATGGCCATCTGGTTCGCCCGCCAACAGGTTACCGGCCCGCTGCATCTGCGAGGAGCCATGGAGTTCATCCGCGACCATGCCAGGTTCCAGGTATCCGAGATTCCCGGGCTCGACGAGAAGGGCCAGTTGACCCTGGCGCGCCGCCTGATCACGGAAGGGCTGTTGCGACGCGTCCCGGCATCAAAGCTCGTCGAGGTCCCCGAGCCGGCTGTGCCCTGAACCCTTCGCAGGCAGCTCGGCGAAGGCTGCGAGAGCTGGTGAGAGAAGGTTGCCGAGAGCCTCCACCGGGTCCTCGGCCAACTCCGCCACTTCCTCCCCGAGCCAGGAGAGGTCCTCCTCACTGGCGGCGCGCACCTTGCGCAGGGTCAGCGTCAGGAGACAGCTGACGTAGACCTCCTCCGCGTTGCTGAGCCCCAGCCGCGACGCGGTCATGTGGAGTTGGCTGCCCCCGATGCGCGCTCGGGCTGCGCGATCGGCGGTTCCGATCGCGGCCGAGAGCCTGCTAGCACCCACGACGAGGAAGTCCGAGGCCCCGGCGAAGGACTTGCTCCCGGCGCGCAAGGAGCTCACCTCGGCGACGCTCTCGTGGAAGATCTGGAGGAAGAGATCTTGTTGGGACCGAGCGACCTGATCGCCCCTTTCCACGACTTTCGGCAGCATTTCACCCCACGAGTCCACGCCATACCTGAGCAGATCGAACAACTCGGTCTCGTCGGCCGCGAAACCGAGAGCCTGCTGGAGCAACAGGCGGAAAGCATAGGCGAGTTGGGCGGAGCGCGGCATGCCCCCATGATCTGCAAGGAACTCGACGGCCGCCACGCTCGACAGAGTGAAGAAATCGAGCGAGACCCGAAAACGGCTCAGCCCCCCGTAGCGCTGGATCTCGGGGCGGAAGGGCATCACCCGGAACGAATTGTCCGGATAGACCGCATCGTCGATCTCGTGCGGATCGGCCGCCAGGATGGACTCGTTTCGTCTGCGAATCGCCTCTTCTTCCAGAGGCTTGGTCGAAGGGGTCCGGTCGAGGAAGTCTCGGGCGAATCGTTGAGCCTCTGTCAGCGCTTGGTCTCTGGAGCCGGGCAGAGCTCTCAGCCGCAGGCGGACATGAGGTCCGCCCAGTCCATCGCGCACGAAAAAAAAGGCTTCAATCCGAGCGGCTTTGATGAGAGACGCCACCACGGGATGAACAAAGCCACTCACTACCCGATCCAAATCCTGGTGATAGTAGAGATGGCAGGAGATCCAGCGCTCCTGGATCTCATTGAAGGCCTTGGATGCTGCGCCGCTCACGTCGATCTCGCCTCCGAGCTTCGATCACGTCACCAAGACCCGCTTCACCATCCGGTCGAACCGCTCCCCGGCCAGGTACACCCCGTCGAGCACGTTCGCGTCCAGCTCGTCTGAGTCGTCTTCCTCCTCGCCCTCCGCAGCCACTCCTGTACCCAGGTCGCGGTGACGCTCGCGGACTGTGGTGGAGAGATAAATCGCCAGTGCTCGGTAGAACCGTGCGGCGAAGCCCTGGTCAGCGGCCAGCTTGGCGTTAAGGACGGCCTTGGAGAGGGCAAAGACGGTGGAGTCTTCGGCGGCACGGACAGTGGCAGACGGGGGCCGGGCGTCCACGAAGGACATCTCGCCCACGATCTCCCCGGAGCTCAGGCGGGCAATCTCCCTCTCGGATCCGCGGCGGGGACGGAGCCAGACGGCGAGCCGGCCTTCCAACAGAATGAAGACGGAGTCGACGGGCACTCCCTGCTCGATGAGGACTCCTCCAGCCGGGACGAACTTCTTCTGGCCGGCGCGGAGCATCCACTCCACGTCATCGTCGTTGAGCTGGCCGAAGAGGAAGAGGACTTTGCGCATGGTGGGCTCCCGGTCGTTTCAGGTTCACGAGATCTGCCGTTCGGCCAGGCGAGCGAAGGGGCCGCTGCTTCGCAGCAGCTCTTGGAAGGTGCCCTGCTCGGCGACCCTCCCCCCTTCGATGACATAGATGCGGTCGGCGTTCTGGATGGTGCTCAAGCGGTGAGCGATAACGATGCGCGTCGCTTTCAGGCGCTCCAGGCTGCGGCTGACGATCTCCTGGGTACGGTTGTCGAGGGCGCTCGTGGCCTCGTCGAAGAGGAGGATTCGCGGCCGGTGGACGATGGCCCGGGCGATCAGGATGCGTTGCTTCTGGCCGCCGGAGAAGGTCTCCGCCCCTTCGCTGATGACGGTGTGCATCCCCATGGGCATGGCCTTAACGTCGTCCTCCAGCCCCGCCGCCCGGGCCGCCTCCCAGGCCTCGTCGATCCCTAAGTTGGCGCTGCCCACGATGTTCGAGAAGATGCTCCCGGCCAACGGGCGACCGCTCTGAAGGACAACGCCGATCTGCCGGCGGACGGACTGCACGGCGAGTCCCGCAAGGTCCTGGCCGTCAAAGTAGATGGACCCTGAGGTCGGCTTCTCGAAACCGAGGACGAGCCGCAGGCAGGTCGACTTCCCCGCTCCGGACGGTCCTACCAGGGCGATGAATTCGCCGGCGCCGGCGCGGAAGGAGACATCGTCCAGCACCAAGGGAGTGTCGTCGTGATAGCGGAAGGAGACGTGACTGAATTCGATCTCCCCCGCCAGCTCGCCAGGCTCGGCTTTCGACTCGTCCACTTCGGGTACGGTCTCCAGGATCGGGCGCAGGCGCTCGTAGACCGGCACGGCGGCGAGGACGCCCGAAAACACCGAGACCACCGACAGGGCCGCCGACAGGAACTGGCCGAAGGCGGCGTTGAAGGCCAGGAACTCGCCCAGGGGCAGCGACTCGGCGGAGACGAAGCCCACCATGGCGAATACACCGAGCGAGGTGAGGACGCCGTAGACGGCGTTGAACGTCGTCTGGGCGTTGGCGGCGCGTTGGGCGGCCAGGGTGCGCCGGCGTTGCTCGGCGAAGCGTTCGGCCCAGCGGGCGTAGGCCCGGGACTCGGCGCCCGCCACCCGCAGCTTGGAGATGCCGTGGATGAGGCCGAAGAGGAGGCTCGCGATGCGGCCTTGGACCTCGAGGATGGCCCGTTGATGGCGGAGTTGGAGCCAGACGAGGAAGGCTGTCACAGTCACCAACACCAGCACCATGCCGGTGGCGAGGAAGGCCAGCCGCCAACTGTAGTAGAAGAGCAGCACGAAGCTGAAGACCGAGAAGATCGCCGCCAGGGCGAGGGTGAGGACGTTGCCCGTGAGCAGGTTGCGGATAGTGTCGATGCCCAGGGCACGATTGGCCAGGTCGCCGACGGTGAAGCGCCGGAAGAAGGTGACCGGCAGGGCCAGCAGCCGATCCCACACTGCCGACTGGACGGCGCCGTCCACCTTCCCTCCGAGGCGCAGGACGGCGAGGCTGCGGATCACCTGGAAGAGCGCTCCCGCCACCGAGCTGACGATCAGCGCCAGGGTGATCTGGAGCAGTTGGCTGCGGTCCGCCCCGGGGATGACGCTGCCGAAGACCTGCCCCGTGAGGATGGGCACCAGCAGCCCCAGGAGCCCGCCGGCGAGGCCCATGAAGAGGATGGTAGCGAGGTCGCGCCGGCGGCCTGCGAAGGCCATGCGCGCGAGGTCGCCCATCCCCGCCGGCCGTGCGGGCAGAGGAGGGTAGAGCATGTGGGCGTCGCCGCTCAGGGTCTCGGCGGCGGCGGCGTCGATGGGAGTGCGCGTCCCCGCCGCCGGATCGGCCAACACGTAGCTGCGGGCCGAGGTGGGGAGCACGGCGACGGGGCGGCGCGTTTGCGGATCGTCCGGCTCTGCCTGGAAGGCGACGAGGGGGCCGTTGTCGCGCCGCCACCAATCATCGCGCAAGATGACGCGGCGGGAGCGAATCCGCGACGCGTTGCAGATCTGGGCCAGCCGGTCTCCCTGCTTGCCGGCCGGCTGCCCCTCCGGACGGTCGCGAATCTCGATCCCCTGAGCCTCTCCCACCATGCGGCAGGCAGCGAGGAGTGAATCGGATTCTTCCATGGTACCGGCACCGGCTCGCGAGGATGTCTGTAAAACGGAGCCGAGTTGGGCGTAGGCGCCCCGCAGCACGGAGCGATCGAGGTCCCGCTTACGGTCCAGGCGCTCACGGTCGAGCCGCTCTCCTCTCTCGCGCTGCAGAGCGATAGCGGTGAGGCAGAGGTCGTGGAAACGGGCGAGCGCCGGCCACAGCTCGGCGTCCCGCAGCGCCTCGGCCGTGGAGCAGGAGACGAGCCGGGACTCGCTGTCCGCCACCAGCCAAACCAGCTCCGGGACCGGGAAGAGGCCGGCGCCGTCGACCCTCAGCCGCTCATCTCCCAGCAGGTTCGTGCTCCCCTCCAGGTGCCGCACCCAGGCGACGCCCTCGCGGGCACGGGCCGGGCGCCCCGTCTGCTCGATTCGGGTCTCGGCGCCGGGCCGAAGCTCCTCGAAGACCCGCGGCGCGGCGCGGCGGGTAAGACCGCCGCAGAGCCCCGCCAGCCACGCATCAAGGCCGCCGGCCAATTCCGGGAGGCGAGCGGCAGGCAGCCGGCGCAGGCGGGTGCCGGGAGCTCCCACGGCGAGGAGACCGAGGCCGTGGCCCCCTTCCGGCGCGGGACCGACGCCGCAGAGGATGCCGCCGGAGCCCACTGTGCACAGGTGAATCCGCGGCCCGGATTCGCCCCGCGGCACGGCGAATACCTCGGCCCCTCCCTCCTCCACGAGCCAGATGTCGCCGGCGGAGTCGAGGGGCAGAGGGGCGTTGCCGGCGAGAGGAAGGATTTCCGCGGCGGCGGGCTCTCCCGCCAGGACCGGCTGCGGCTCGGGTCGGGTCGTCATGGCCTACTCGGTGCTGATGAGCCGGGAATAGGGTCCGTCGACGGCCCGCAGCTCGTCGTGGGTGCCACGCTGCACCACCTTGCCGCGATCCAGTACGAGGATCTCGTCGGCGTCGCGGATCGTGCTCAGGCGGTGAGCGACCAGGAGGCAGGTGCAGCCGCGGCGACGCAGGCTCTCGTCGATGAGGCTCTCGGTGGTGGGATCGAGGGCGCTCGTGGCCTCATCCAGGATGAGAAGCGACGGCCGCCCAACCAGAGCGCGGGCGATCTCCAATCGCTGACGCTGGCCGCCGCTCCAGTTGGCTCCCCCCTCCTCCACTGGGCTCTCGTATCCTCCGGGCCGCGCCGCGACATCCTCATGGATGCAGGCGTCCCTGGCCGCCGCCACCACCTCGGGCAAAGGGACAGTGGAGTCCCATAGGGTCAGGTTCTCTCGCACGGTTCCCTCGAAGAGGAAGATGTTCTGGTCCACCGTCGCGAGCGACCCGACCATTACCGCACTCGGAATTGCAGCACGCGACCGGCCGTCGAAGAGGATCTCCCCCTCCCAGGGCTGGTAGAGGCCGGTGACCAGCCGGGCAATCGTCGACTTGCCGCTCCCCGAGCCCCCAACAAGGGCGACGCGGGAGCCGGGCTTGAGCGTCAGGGTGAGCCCGTCGATGAGCGGCGGGTCGAGCCGGCTGTAGCCGAAGGAGACATGGCGAAGCTCCAGGCTGCCGGCGAGCTTGACGGGCGCCCCCTCCGCCGGCATCTCGTCGTCCAGCCCGCCCGCGACGGAGGGGTCGATCCGGTAGCGAAGGACATCGTCGAGCCGGTTCATATCCCCCTCGACCGTCTGCAGCCGGCCGCCGAGGCTTACCAGCCTGGTGATGGGGCCGACAAAAGCGGTCATCAAGAGCTGGTAGGCCACCAGGCCGCCCACAGAGAGCCCGCCGTTCATCACCCGCACTCCCCCGATCCCCAGGATCAGCGCCGAGTTGATCGCCGACAGCAAGGCCGGGACGGCATCCAGGAGCTGCGTGTAGCGCTCCAGCTCCTGCCGGCCGTTGACCACCTTGGCCTGAAAGCCAGCCCAACGAGAGAAAAGGTCTGACTCGCCACCCGTGGCCTTGAGCGTCTCGATGGTCTGCAAGCCTCCGATGGCCGTGCCCAGCAGCTTGCCCTGATCCTGGGCGAGACGGCGGTTGCCGTCCACCCGTCGGCGCGAGACGTATTTTAGGGCCGCGACGTTGAGCGACACGACGGTGATTCCCACCAGGGTCAGCACCGCGTCGTACTGGAAGAGGAGCACCGCGAAGAAGACGATCATCAAGGCGCCCAGGGCGTTGGTCGCCAGGTCGCGCGACAGGAGCTGGGCGACGCCGTCGTTGATCGCCACCCGCGAGCTGATGTCGCCCGCATATCGCTGGGTAAAAAACTCCGAGGGGAGCCGCAGCACGTGCCAGAGGAAGCGGCTGGAGCCTCCCACCGCCATACGGGTCTCCAAGCGCAACAGATAACTCTGCTGCAACCAAGTGAGAGCCCCCAGCAGGACCGCGGCGAAGCCCATGACGAGAAGCAGAGGGGGCAGCCACTCATGCCTTCCCTCCAAAAGGACGCTGTCGAGGAACACCTTGGAGAAGACGGGCACGACCATCCCCGGGATCGCCAGCGCCAGGCCGGCGAGAAGCACCATGACGAGAGCGGCACGGGTGCCGGCCAGGCGGCTCTTCAGGGCCGGGATCAGTCGCGGTGAATCGCCCCGTTTCGCGAAGTCGGGGCCGGGCTGGAAGGCCAGCACGACACCGGTGAAGGCTTGGTCCAGCTCCTCCTCGGTGACCGTCCGCGGTCCGGTGCCGGGATCGTTGAGATAGACGCGACCTTTGCGGATGCCCTCCAGCACCACGAAGTGGTTGAAGTTCCAGTGCAGGATCATGGGCGGCCGGATGGTGCGCAGACTCTGCGGCTCCCGCTTGAAGCCCTTGGCTTCCAAGCCGTAGGTGCGGGCGGCCTTGACCATGTTGCTGGCCTTGCTGCCGTCGCGCGACACGCCGCAGGCCACCCGCAGCTCTTCGAGCGGCACCCAGCGGCCGTAGTGGGCGAGGACGATCGCGAGCGCCGCTGCGCCGCACTCGACCGCTTCCATCTGCAGGATGGTGGGAGTGCGGGCCCGCCGCCGGGGCTGCTCGGCCCGCGGCCGGGACCGCCGGAACCGCTCGAGGAGCGACGTCACAGCCCCAGCTTCTCCCGCAGGGTAGGGATGACGAGAGTCATGGGGCGGTCCTTCTTGACCACCACGTCGCCAGCCGCCAGCGTACCGCTGCTGATTTTCAGGCTCGGGCCTCGCGACGAGGACCAGCGGTAGCCGGTGGGCGTTGCCCTATCCCGCCGCAAAGCGACGTTGACCTGGATGGGCGGTCCCTCCGTCATCAGCTTGGTGACCAGGGCCTCGTTGCCCAGCAGGCGGACCATGCCGCGGGAGGTGGAAGGGAACTCCGCCACCCAGACCACGTGTCCCAGGATGGAGCCGTACTCCTCACGCTTCACGGTGCTCGGCGAAACCTGCACTTCCATTCCCTGCTGCACCTGCTTGCCCGCCGAGGCGGGGACGAAGAGCACCGCCATCAGATCCTCCGACAGCACCTCGACGCTCAGCACCGGCGCGCCGGAGGTGACCACGTCACCCCGTTTGGCCAGTACCTCCAGCACGCGGCCCGAGAACGGAGAGAGGACGTTGACGTTCTCGCCAAGTTGGGCGTTGAGCTCGCGGGTCTGGATCTCCAGGTCGCGAAGAGTGGCCCGGCGCGCCTCGAGTTGCTGATCGAGCTGCTGGTCGCCCTCCAGGCGCTTGAGCTCCAGACCGTTCAGGTCGAGCTTCTGCTGCGCGAGCAGGTCGCGTTTGGTGTTGAGGTCCTGCTGGGTGGTGAGGTAGGCCTGCTTGGTGATCAGACCGTCGTCGAGCAGGTTCTTCTCGGCGCTCATCCGCTCGCGCAGCAGGGCGACGTCCTTCTCCAGGGTGTCGATGCTGCGCTCCAGGTTGGCCCGCTGCTGGGCGAGGTCGCGGTTGCGCAGCCGCTTCTGCTCCTCATTGGAGCGTTGCAGCGAGTCGTACTCCGACTGCAGGGCGGCTCGCTTGGCCTGGTTGTCCCGGACCTGGCGAATCAGCGCATCCTGGCGGATCTTCGCCACCGGCTGCCCTTTTTCGATGACGTCACCCACGCTCACCAGCACCTCGGAGACCTGGCCGGCCGCGGCGGAGACGAGGTCGGAGACTCCGCCCTGGCGAAGCAGGATCCCCTCGCCGTGAGCTTGGGTGGGAATCGAGCCCCAGATTCCCCAGCCCACGGCGGCCAGGAGCAGGGCGCCGAGACCGGTCAGGGAGAGCCACCCCTGGGGATCGGTCACCTGGACCAGTTGATCGAGCTGCTCGGGAGAGGAGAGCCTTTCCAGCGCCACTTTGCGGAAGATCACGGCGTGCGGTCCTCCTCGACGGACGGCAGGGTGGTCAGCCGGGCGGCCTGGATCGTTCCCATTTCGCCTGTCTCGCCTTCCTCCCCGATAAGGGTGCCCGTATCGAAGCGAAGCTGCAAGAGGGAAATCGCCAGCGCGAGTTGGGCCGCAACCTCGGTCTGCCGCGCCGCGGTCAGGCGGTCCTGCTGGTTGATGACGTCGAGGAGCGTCGAGGTGCCGGCCCGCAGCTTCTTTTCCTCGTTGACCACCGCCCGCTCGAAGAGCTGCTCAGCCTCCCGTGCCTTGGCGAGCTGCCGGGCGTCTCGGCCCGCCGCGTCGAGGGAAGCCGGGACGTTGGCTCCAACGGCCTTGGCGATGAGCTCGACGGCCAGGGCGTTCTGCCGCAGACCGGCATCGATCTGCAACAGCTCGCCCCGGGCTCGCCGGTTGAAGACGGGCCAGGTGAGGCTGAGCGCGACCGTGGCGCTGGCGCCCGGGATGTTCCGGACCAGGGGCGAAAAGTAGCTGGCAGGATCAGCGCCCGCCACCAACCCCGAGTAGCCGGGGGAGAAGACGAGGTCGAGCTGAGGTTGCAAGGCATTCACGGCGGCGCGGCGCAAAATCTCCCCCTCGGCCTGGCGCTCCTTCGCCGCCCGCAGATCGGCGCGCCAGCGGAGGGCCGTGGCGACGAAGGGCCCGGCCCCTTCGGCCGCCGGCACCGCCTCCGAAGGAACGACGGGGAACGGCTCGCCCGGAAGGGGAAGACGGCGGATTTCCTCTCCGTCCAGACCGATCTCGCGGCCCAGGTCCTGCCGGGCGGTGAAAAGTTGACGTTCGCCGCCGATGCGGGCGGATTCCTTGGCCGCCAGGTTGGCCTCGAGCTGCACCACGTCGGCCGCGGGCACCTGGTCGGCCGCGATGAGCTTGCGGGTGTTCTCCAGCAGGGCGCGGGAGCTCGCCTCGCTCGCCCGCAGCACGTCGAGGTTGCGCGTCGCCGCCACCACCGTCCAGTATTGAGTAACTACGGCGACGAGCCGTTGGGCGATCAGATGCCGGAGGTCGAGCCGGGCGGCTACCAACTCCCGCGTGGCGGAAAGCTCGCCGGCCGCCGTGGCCGCCCGGCCGCGCCCCCGCAGCAGCGGTTGGCGGATGACGAAGGTGACGGTGCTGGCATTGCCGGCGCTGGACCCGGCGGTGACGTCCTCGGTGCGCAGAAGCTGAAGCTGCGGCGCGATGGAAAGGCCGGTGCGAAACTGCTGGCTCACTCCCAGGTTGCTCTGGAGCGTCCGGCTCTCCTCCCTGGACGAGGGGGTCAGCGGCGTCCGGTTGTCCGCTTCGGCCAGCTCCGAGGTGACGACCGGGTCGAACTGACTCGCGGCGATGTCCAGCGATCCCCGTGCACTCTGCAACCGGGCTTTCTGCACTGCGAGGTTGGGGTCCCGCTCCAGGGTGGTCTGCACGGCCTCCAAGAGGCTGAGACCAGAATTCGGCGGCGGCTGCGCCAATGCGACTGCCGCGCAAATCGCGAACAGCGAAACAGCGACGTGGAACAGGGAACTACGCAGTAGAATCAAGCTCCTTCAGCCTAACAGCATGAGCAGAGACCTACAAGATTGGGTGCTGAAGCACCTGGGAGCCGAGCCCGAGGAGGCGGCGGAGCTGCTGGCCTACAATGAGAATCTCTTCGATTTGGGAACTCTGGGGCCGGAAACCCGCTTCCCCTTCCCCGACGAGCCTTTCGTAGCCTTCTGGAAGGAAGTGGCCGCCCAGAGCCGGGAGCAGAGCGCGTTCATGGTGCTGCGGACGCTCCTGCCGCAGCTCGCCTTCCCCATCCGCGAGGGAATCAGCCGCACCGAGGCCTATCGCGACGCTACGCTGCGCGGCAAGCCGGTCGAAACGATCCCGGAAGCTACAGGTTTGGAGCTCGCGCATCCTGAAGCCATCGAGTTGGATCTTCACGCCAGCCCGGCAGGTAGAATCCCACTCCTCATCGTCCGCAGCCGCCCGGAGTTCGTGGCCCTCATCCAGGCGTTGGCACGGAAGAACGAGCCGGAGCCCATAGTCGACGCCCAAGGGGCGCTGATGCTCGCCGGCTACAACAACTGGAGCCGGATCCGCGAGCTGCGGCGCCGCTGGGAAGCCGAGGCCCCTGCCGCCCGGCAGACGGCGATCTGGGCGGAGGAATTCAAGCGCCTCCAGCCGCAGCGGGAGCTTTATCAAGATCGCTTTATCCTCCTTTCCGACGGCCCTTACAGCGCTGTGCCGGCCAGCGATCTGGGACTTGACGAGACGGCCTGGCGGGATCTTTCGCTGGTCATCCGCCGCGACCACGAATGTGCTCACTACCTGACGCGTAGGCTCTTCGGCTCCATGCGCAACAACCTGCTGGACGAGCTGATGGCCGACTATGCCGGTCTGGTCGGCGCCACGAGCCGGTTCCAGGCCTCGTGGTTCCTTCGCTTCCTCGGCCTGGAGGACTTCCCTCGGTATCGCGCCGGAGCCCGGCTGGATCTCTACCGCGGCAAGCCGCCGCTCTCCGATGGTGCCTTCCGCGTGCTGCAAAGGCTGATCCGCGAGGCCGCCCTGAACCTCGAGCGCTTCGACGCCGGGCAGGAGCAGGATCGCACGCCTGCCGGGACGGCCCGGATCCTCGCCGCTCTGGCGTCTCTCCGCCTGGAGGATCTGGCCGCCCCCGGAGGAGTAGATCGGATTCGTGACGCCGTAGAGCGCCTGCGGCAGGCGCTGCCGGCGGCATAGCAACCCGTGGCAGACTGGAGGCGTGAGCCCACGCTCCCCCACTCTGCGCGCCGTCCTGCTGGGAGCCAGCAATCTCCGGGCATCGCTGCCGCTGGTGGTCAACCTCCTGCGACGCCGCGCCGGCGGCCCCGTGGAGGTGGTCGCCGCTTGCGGCCATGGCCGGTCCTACGGCACCTGGAGCCGGTACCTCTTCATCCGCCATCTGCCGGGAATCGCCGGCTGCGGCCTCTGGCAGGCCCTGGAGGATCGACCCTCCCCCCGCACGCTCGCCCTCGTCACCGACATCGGCAACGACCTCGTCTACGGCGCGGAAGTCAGCGAGATCGTCCGCTGGGTCGAGATCTGCCTGAACCGTCTGAGGCGGCACCAGGCCGAGATCGTCCTCACCCTCCTCCCTCTCGTCCGCCTGGAAAAACTGTCGCCCAGGGGGGTCCGGCTGGCCGTCTCGCTGCTTTTCCCGGGCCGCCAGGCGCCCTGGCCGGCGCTGCTGGAGCGGGCCCGGGAGCTCGACGCGAGACTGAGGCAACTGGGTCACCAGCACGGAGCCCAGGTGGTGGAGCCGGAGGCCTCCTGGTATGGGATCGATCCCATCCACCTGCGCCGGAGCCTTCGCCGAGAGATCTGGGAACGGCTGATCGGCGCCGCAGGATTGCCGCCGGTCGCTCCGGCTCGGGTCCGGCTCCCCCGTTTCGGCGCCGAGACTCTGCGGCTGGCCGGCAAGACCCTCCACCATCCCCAACCCGCCTCCCACCTCCCCGACGGCACGACCGTGGCCCTGTATTGACCCCGAAAGCGTCCTGCCGGACAGCGGCGAGTGGCACGGGCGCCGCGAAAACGTGCGCGTTTGGCCTTAGAACCTCTAGGGGTTGCAAGATTGCCGGCAGTTTTTCCGTCTTTATAGGGGAGGAGGATGCAAAGACCATGGACGAGAGACGTGAATCGGAGTACCGGCTGCTTTTTTCCCAACCCCGCATGGTGCGGGACCTGCTGCGCGGCTTTCTGCACGAGGAGTGGATTGGATGGCTCGACCCCGGCACCCTGGAGCAGCGGGTGATTCCCGCGGTGGAGGCAAGGTTGGACCCACTCGGCGGGAGCCTTCTCTGGCGGCTGCGCTGGCACGGCGGATCGGCGGCCCTCTATCTGCTCCTCAGGCCGCTGGCCGCGGATGACCGCTACACCGCCGTGCGCCTCTGGGCCGACCGCGGCATGCTCTACCAGGAGCTGCTCCGCCGGCGCGAAACCCACCGGGGAAGGCCGCTGCCGATGGTGCTGTCGGTGGTCCTCTATGGCGGCGGCTCGCCCTGGAGCGCGCCGCGCGACGCCTTCGAGCTGTTCCAACCGATCCCCGGTCCGCTCCAGCGCCACCTGCCCCGCCTTCCCTATGTGGTCTTCGACGCAATCCACGACGAAGTGCCGGCCGCGGCCGGCAAGGACAACCTGGTCGCCCTGCTCTGCGCACTGGAACGCAGCCGTTCGCCGCAGGCCCTGGGCTCGTCGCTAAACCGGCTCAACGTGCTCCTCGACTCCGCGGCAGACGAGGCGTTGCACCGGGCGTGGAACGGATTCATCTCCAGCCGCTTCCCGAATCTTGCCGAGCTGCCGGCGCGGCCGGGCTTTCCCAGGTGACAGCTTGTTGACGCTTCCAAGTCTCGCCGCTAAGCTGCTGCCGAATCCGCTCGTCCCCGCATCAGCTCATGACACGTCCCCTCCGCCTGACCGCTCGCGGCGACGGCGAGGAGGGTCATGGCTTCGCCGTCGCGGTCCCCGCAGGGTGCTCCCTGTTCACTGGGCACTTTCCAGGTCAGCCGATTCTTCCCGGCATCTCCCACCTCGCCCTGGCCCAATGGGCCCTCGGCGAAATCCTGGGCAGGGAGGTCGCGCTCGCCGCCGTGCGTTCTCTCAAGCTGCGCCGGCCGGTGGTTCCGGGCGACCTGCTGGAGCTTCGGATCGGCATTCCCGGAGACGAAGGAGTGGCGCGGTTCGAGGCGCGTTGTGACGGCGCGTCGGTGAGCCAGGGCGTGATCCAGACCTGGAGCGGTCCGGCGCCGGCAGACGGCGGCTTCGGCGACGCCGAGGGCAATGCCGCGGCGGGCTTCCCCCCGCCGGAAGCGCTCCTTCCCCATGAGCCTCCGGCCCTCCTGCTGCGCGAAGTGACCGAGGTGACGGAGGGCAGCATCGTGGCCGTCGCCGAGATTCCCTCCAGCCACCCGCTGGTGGCGGACGGCCGGTTCCCCGCTTTTCTCGCCCTGGAGGCCGCCGCCCAGGCCGCCGCGGCGCTGGAGGCCCTCGGCCGGCGCGAGGCGGCGGGTCCCCGGATCGGCTACCTGGTGGGCATCCGCGATGCCCGCTTCACCGCACCGTCGCTGCCCGCTGGACGCCGCCTTCGCGTCACCGCCCGCCTGCAAGGGGGCGCCTTTCCGCTCTCGGTGTATGCGGTCACCCTCGGCAAGACCGGCCATGAGGTGGCGGCGGGCACCCTCAGCACTTTTCTTCTGGCGAATTCCTGAGCGAGGCCAGAGCCCGCCTCTACTCGTGGCGAATCACGTTCATGGGATCGACACGGGTGGCGGAGTAGGCGGGCAGCGAGCTGGCGGCGAGCCCCACCAGGGTCAGCAACAGAGCGACGACGATGAAAACCGCCGGGTCGGTAGGCGTCACCTCGTAGAGGAGACTGGCAAAAACGCTGGTGGTCCACGCCGCGCCGACGAGACCGAGAACCAGCCCGGTCAAGGTGAGGGCCAGGCCGCGGCGGATCACCAGGGTCATGATCTCAGAGGACCGGGCGCCGAGCGCCATCCGGATGCCGAGCTCGCGGGTGCGCCGGCTGACGGTAAAGGCCAGGGTGCCGTAGAGCCCAATGCCGGTGACCAGCAGCGCCACCAAGCTGAAGCCGCCGAGCAGCCAAGAGAAGAGCCGGGGCTGGGTCAACGTGGCCTCGACCTCGTCGGCGAGCCGGTTGGCCAGCACCGCCAGATTGGGGTCGAGCCGGTGGACGACGCCGCCGACGACTCTTGCCAGCCGCTGGGACTCGCCGCCCACAGCCTTGACCTGGAGAGCCATGCCCGGCAGGTAGTGTTGTGCCAACGGCAGATAGAAGAGCGGCCTCGGAACCTGGTGATTCTGGACCCGGATGCTGCGGACGACACCCACCACTTCCCGGCCTTCCTTCCACCCGGGCATGAGGACACGCTCTCCGAGCGGGTCCTTGCCGGGCCAGAACGAGAGGGCCACCGCCTCGTCCAGGATCACGACACCCGGAGCGCCATGCCGGTCCGCAGCGGAGAAGTCACGGCCGCGGAGCAGCGGAATTCCCAGCGTGTGAAAGAGGCCGGGGGAGACGACGAAGTACTCCGCCGGCAACGACTTCTGCGGGGAGCCGCCGGCCGGCCACAGATTCGAGAGGCGCCTCGAACCATTGGTCTGCGAGAGCGGAACCGTGAGCGTCAGCGCCGCCGAATCCACCCCGGGAAGCTTCTGGACCTCCTTTAGAAGTTGATCATAGAATGCCTCGCCCCTGGCCTCGGAGTATCCCGGGCTCAGCAGATCGATCCGCAAGTCGACGACTCGGCGGGGGTCGAAACCCGGATCCAGAGACTGCAGGTTGATGAGCGTCCGCACGAAGAGGCCCGTGCTGATCAGCAGCACCAGGGAGATCGTGATCTGGCCCACGACGAAGATCTCCTGCAAGCGGGTCCGGCCGCGGTCGAGGACGCCGTTACCGGCACCGGGACGCAACAGGGGGATGAGCTCGCGCCGGGTCGACCAGAGTGCGGGAACGAGGCCGAAGAGCACGCCCGTCCCCACCGAGAGAGCCAGGGTAAAGGCAACCGCTCTGCCGTCGATCCTGAGGTTGTCGATCTTCGGCAGGAACTGCCCCAGGGGCAGGCCATGGATCGCGTCGATGGCGAACAAGGCCAGGATGAAGCCGGCCGCCCCGCCCAGCAGGGCGAGCGTCAGGCTCTCGGTCAAGAGCTGACGGATCAGCCGGCCCCGGGTGACGCCAAGGGCAAGCCGCACGCCGATCTCCTCCTGGCGGGCCGCCGCCTTGACCAACAGCAGGCCGACGAGGTTGGAGCAGACCACCAGCATCAGGAGCCCCACCAGAACCGACGCCAGCACCAGCGGACGAGCCAGTGTGTCGTGATTTCCCGGCCAGACGCCGAGGCCCGGGTAAACCTGGAGCGCGGGCGGCTCTTCCGTGCTGGGCACCCGCTGGCCAAGCCGGGCGGCGAGCAGGTCCATCTCGGTCTGCGCCTGCTCCGGAGTCACTCCGGGAGCCAGCCGGCCGAAAAACCACAGGAGCCAACCGGGCTTCGGCTGGTACAGTGTTTTTGAGGTCACCGTGAACAGCACCTGTGGCGCTGTCTCCAGCGGCAGCCAGACGTCCGCGGGATCGCCGTAAAGGGTACCGCTGAATCCCAGCGGCGCCACGCCGACGAGGGTGAACGAGCTGCCGTTCAGCGTCAGGTTTTTCCCCACCACCCCGCGGCCGCCGAAGACCCGCATCCAGAGACCATGACTGATGACCGCCGGCAACGCGGCCGACAGCCGGGCTCCTTCTCCCGGCACCAGCAGCCGTCCTGCTGCGGGGCGTAACCCGAGGGTGCTGAAGTAGTTGTCGGTGACCACCTGCCCCCGCACCCGGATAGGCTCGGACCCCGCCACCAGATTCAGCGGTACCGGGTGGTAGGCCGCGAGACCGGAGAAGACTCGATTGGCATCCCGATAGAGCAGGAAGGTCGGAAAGGAGACCCCCATGGTGAAGCCCGGTGGAAAGCCGGGGATGTCTATGGGCTTCGGACCCAGGGAGACGATCCGGCTCTGCTCCACCACGCCGGGCAGAGGCCGGAGCAACAGGGCGTCGACGACACTGAAGACCGTTACGCTGGCGCAGATTCCCAGCGCGAGGCAGACCACCGCCACGGCCGTCAAGCCGGCGTTGTTGAGCTTGCGTAGACCGTGCCGCCGGTCGCGGGGAAGGGGAATGCTCATTGCTGGAGGCGCCCGCACAGAGAGCGAACGCCTGGCTCTGATTGGCTAAAGGTTAGCATCTCCGCATCGGCCTGAAAACTGGTTCCAACTCTTCCCCGCCACCTTCGTCACTGCTTTGGCGCCGGGCTTGCCCGCACGTGCAGCCGCACGTCGCGGATGTGCAGCGCACGGCCGTCCTCCAGCGTCAAGATATCGGCAATGGACAACCGCTGGTTGCGGTCGCCGTCTTGCCAGGAGCTCGAAATGTGAATCTTCCCCTGCTTCGGGTAGACCTCGAACCAGCGCTGGTTCTTGAGCCCCGCCGACACCTCGCCCATGAGCTCGAGAACGAGCCCGGACTCCAGGTAATATCCCGGCCCCATCCACTCGACGACGTAGACGGTGCCACCGAGATTCAGCTTCGTGCCGACGGCGACGGACGCCTTTTCGATATGGAAGGAATCGCAGGTGACGATGTGGTGCAGGTAGTCGCAAGCCGACAGCTCGTCAACTCCAGGCGCTGCCTCGAAGATCGCTTGCTGAGACCGGGAGGCAACCGGGATCAGCAGAAAGGCGAGGGATACAAAGACGATTCGACTCTGGAAGGCCATGCTCTGCTCCTTTGGTAAGGGATCAAGAATCGTAAGGGCACACCTTGCCCATACGACGGCCCAGCCCCTACCTCGGCCTCCATTGACAAAGCGATGACGCCAAGCACGAGAATCTGCTTAGAGATTATAGCGCATCTTCTTTCTTCCAGAGCTTGCGGAAACAGAACCATTGATGCGGCTCCCGCCGGATGGCGGCCTCGAGGTCAGCGGCGAATCGCTCCAAAGCCTCGCGGAGGTCGCGCTGCCGGTCCGCGGTTTCGGCCACGGCGAAGGCCGGCCGCATGATGCAGCGGTAGCGCAGGCGGCCTTCGCGAAAGACGAAGACCGGGACGATCGGCACCTCGGCCGCGCGAGCCAGCGCGGCGGTGCCGATAGGCAGAGAGAAGGCGCGGTCGAACAGCCGGACCTCCGCCGTCCGGCCGCCGGCGCGCGGGCGGTCGCCCTGAAGAGCCACGATCTCCTTGCGCCGCAGGGCGTCCAGAAGGTCCACGCCGAGGTGCGCGTCCTCGGCGAAATGGGTGGTATAGAGCTCGCCGCCGCAAGTCCGGATCAGCCCCTCGATGAACTGCTGAGCCCGGGGATCGGTCTCTGCCTCGCGCACGACGTGGATGCGCCGGCAGTCGCGGGATGCCGGAACCATCGATCCCACCTCCCAGGCGCCCATGTGCGCGGTAACCAGGATGAAACCGCGCCCGGAAGCCAGCAGCTCGTACCACGCGTCCAGCCCTTCCGCTTCGACGGTGAAAGTCCGGTCCGTGCTCAGCCGCTCATAGCGCTCCGACAGGCACCAGGCGAAATTCAGAAACGTCCGGTGGATGCGGCGCTGGCGCTCCCACCAGCCGCAGGGCCCGAGGACCGCCTCGAGGTTGGAGGCGACCGCGGCGCGGATCTTGCGCAGGGTGAGCCAGAAGAACGCCGCGAAGAATTCGATCGTCAATCGCAGGGCCGGCTCGGGAAGAATCGTCACCCCGAAGCGATGGAAGCGGAACCAGAACACCCCGGTGACGTGGAATGGCCCCAGGAGACGCCGGCTCCAGCCGCCCTCGGGCGCGTGCGGCGGCGCTTGCGGCGTTTGCGGCGGAATGCTGCGCGGTAGAGCGACGCTCATGATGGGGAAGTCTCGTCGCCGCTATTTTCCCACGGTTCGGGTAGCGACGGCCGCCGGCGGGCTTGGAACGCCTCCAGCGCCGGCAGAACCAGGACGGTGGCCAGCAGACAGGCGGAGAGCCCGAGAGCGACCAGGATTCCGGCGTGGCGCAACCCCGGCACCCGCGAACCGGCAAGGCTGCCAAAGCCGATCACCGTCGTCAGCGTCGCCAGGGAAAGCCCCAGGCCCAGTCCCGAGGCCGCGTCCTTGATCCCCCGCTCCGGATGCAGGCGCCGCCAGTGGACGGCGTTGGCCCCCAGGGTCGTGCCGGTGCCCAGGAGCAGCGGCACGGTAAAGGCGCACAGCAGGTCCAGCGGGTAGCCGAGGGCGCCCCAGAGGCCGAAGGTCCAGAGGCACCCCAGAGTCAGCGGCAGCATGGCGAGGAGGGCGTCCCGCAGCCGGCCGTGGAAGGAGAAGAGCACTACCGCGCCGACGAGGACGAACGCCAGGACGCTCGACCGCGCAAGATCGGAAAGGGCGATGTCCCGCAGCTCGGCCCCGACCCATGAGATGGACGCCAGAGCCACGTCCCGGCGATCGGGCGCCAGACGCGCGAGCTCCCGGGCCAGGGCTTCCGGATCGACTTTGGCGCCCGCCCCCAGCGGCAGCCGCACGTGCACGGCGACGACCGCCGTTCCGGCCCCGGCCGCCGGCGAGTGAAGCCGCACCAGCTCCGACATCCAACGCGGCCACTGCGCGAAGGACGGCGCGCCCGGATCCTTCCCGCGGCCGATCTCGCGCAGGTTGGTCAACGCGGCGGCAAAGCGATCGAGCTTGAAGCCGGCCGCTGCCAGCTCGCGCTGAAAGTCGTCCGCCGCCCGCTCCAGCGGCAGGCCGTGGAGCTCCTCCAGACGCTGCCGGAGCCGGCCGCCCAGCACCAGCCAATCGGCGGGCGAGGTGATCTCCGCCCGCGGCCCGAAACGCGCTTCCAGGATTTGCCGCGCCGCCGCGGCGCGGTCCAGCGCCTCTCCCAGATCGCGTCCGCGCAGCACCACCGAGAAGGTGTCGAGCCCGAGGGAGAACTTCTCCACCAGCAGCCGCTCGGCCGCGGCCGACGGAGCGTCGGCCGGCCGCAACGCCCGCAGGTCGGTGGAGAGCTCCAGCCGTGAGACCCCCCAACTTGCCACCGCCGTCACCAAGAGCGTCAAGGCCAGGCAGGCGCGCCACCGCCGGGCGGAAAGCTCGGCGAGACCGCTGAGGAGAGGCAGGCCGAAGCGGGGCCACAGCCGCAGTGGGCGCAAGCCGGCGGAGGCGCGAGGGAAGCTCGCCAGCACGGCGGCGCACAGGGTGGCGGTGGCGATGAGCGTGGCGATCACGCCCACGGACAGCACCTGCCCGAGCTCGCGCAACAGCCGGAAGTGGGCGACGCTCAGCGCGGCGAGGCCCGCGGCCGTGGTGAAGGCCGTGGTGGCGTTGCCCGGCCCGGTCTCCCGAAAGGCCGCCGCCAAGGCTGCCGCGACGGTGTCGCCGCGCAGCCGCCGCTGCCGGAACAAGGATGAGCCGAGAATGCCGAAATCGACTCCCATCCCCAGCAGGGCCGAGCCGAAACCCACCCCGACGACGCTGATGCTGCCCAACTCCAGGGAGGCGCCCGCCACCATCCACACCGTGCCGGCGGCGACGGCGGCGAGGATGGCCGTGGGCAGAAACAACCCCTCGAAGCCGAGGATCATCACCAGGGCGAGCCCCACGACCGTGCCCGTCGACGTGCTCGTGAGGTCGGAGCGAAAGATGGCCTCGTCCTGAGCCGCATAGATCGGCCCCCCGACCGCCTGGAAATCCAGCGGCACACCCACCGACTTCCGCACCGCTCCGTAGGCTCCCTCCAGCGCGACAAGGAGGACCCGGCCTCCCTCCGGATCGACCTCGGCCCGGGCTGGCGTGAGGATCACCAGGGCCGCCTCGCCGTCGGGAGAGATGAAAGCTCCGCTCAGGGGATCGATGGGGAGCGACGCCGCCGCAGCTCCCAGCAGGCCCTCCGAGAGCCCCAGGGGATCGGCGGCGAAGAGCGGCGCCGCGACGCCGCCCGCCGGGCTGCGCAAGGCCTGTCGCATCATGGCGACGCGATCGTGGATGCCCTGCGGCTCCAGACGCTTGGCCAGATCCTCTCGCCAGCCCGGCGTATGAACGAGCAGGGGCATACGGGGAGCGACATAGGTGAAGAAGAAGCGCTCATCCTCCTCGGTGAGGCCGGAGCGCGCGTCGGCCACCAGCGGGCTCTCGCGCATGCGGTCGGCCAGCTCGCTGGCGGCGTTGACCAGGGTCTCCGACTCGGCCCGCCGGCCATTCGGAGATTGCCGCGCCCGCACCAGAACGAAGACCTTCTCGAAGCCGCCGAAAGTCCGCAGGAAAACACGGTAATCGTCCGACGCCGGCGCTCCCTCCGGCAGCAGGGCCTCGAGCCGGGTCTCGATGCGGAAGCGCGAGGCGGGGAGAAGGGACGCCAGGGTCAGGAAAAGCGCCGCCGCCAGCACCAGCCGCGGCCGGCGGGCGATGAACGCGGCGAGGGCGGCGGAGAATCGGCTCAGGCGGAGGCTCCGGCGTCCACCACCAACGATTGGCCGGTGATGCCCGCAGCGCGGTCGGAGAGCAGAAACTGCACGGCCAAGGCGACGTCTCCCGGCTGCACGCCCCGCGCCAGGCACTCGCCCGCCCGGAGATGAGAGACCGCCGCCGCCGGCAGGCCGGCCGTCAGATCGGTGGCCACGAAGCCGGGCACCACGGCGTTGACCCGCACTCCCCGCTTGCCCGCCTCTCGCGCCAGCGACCGCGTGAGCCCCAGAATGCCGGCCTTGGCGGCAGCGTAGGCCCCCTGGCCCGCCACACCGTGAAGAGCGGAAAGAGAGGAAATGTTGACGATCGACCCGCGGCGCCGCACCATCAGCCCCCGCAGCACGGCCCGGCAGCAGCGGAAGAGCCCACCCAGGTTGGCATCCACCACCGCTTCCCAATCCTCGTCGGAGGTCAGGGCGAGGAGCGATTCCCGCCGCAGGCCGGCGTTGTTGACCAGTCCTTCGAGCGGACCCAGGGTTTCCTCCACCTCGGTCACCAGATCGTCCGCCCGGTTGCGGTCCCGCAGCTCGAAGGGGAAGGCGCGAGCGCCGGTGGCCGCCTCGACCTCGCGGGCCGCGGCCTCGCTGGCGCTGAAGGTGAAAGCCACACGAGCCCCGGGTTCGGCGGCGAGCGCCTCGACGATCGCCCGCCCCAGCCCGCGGCTGCCGCCGGTTACGAGGATCGGGCCCAACCCAACATCTCCAGCCGGGCGCGGGTGACCGCGCCGGCGATTCGCAGGCTGTCGACGAGCGGCCGGTAGTGGCTCGTCGTCCGCCCGTCGGCAAACGCCAGGTGCACGGGCACGGTGACGATCCTGAAGCCGCGCCGGCCGGCGCGCACCACCACGGCGCTCTCGGCTTCGAAGCGGGCCTCGGGGAAGCCCACCGCCGTGATCAGCCGGCGGGAGTAGAAACGGAAGCCGGTCTGGATGTCGGCGAGCCGCTGTCCAGCGGCAAAGGAGATGGCTCTGGAGGACAAGCGGTTGCTCGCCCGCCGCACGCCGCTCATCTTGCCGAAGAGATGGTCGCGGATACCCAGCACCAGGTCGGCCTGGTGTTCCGCCGCCGCCTGGAGGAGCTTGGGGATTTCCTCCGGCAGGTGCTGGCCGTCGGCGTCGAGGGTGATCACGGCGTCGAAGCCATGGCCGAACAGGTCGGCGAAGGCAGTAGCGAGCGCCGCTCCCTTGCCGCGGTTGCGGGGAAACGAGATCACCCGCGCCCCGGCCAGGCGGGCCTCCGCGGCAGTGGCGTCCGTCGAGCCGTCGTCCACCACCACCACCTCAGGGATCAAAGCCAGCGTGCCGCGCACAACCTCTCCCACCGACGGTGCCGCCTGATAGGCCGGGATCACAGCGGCGATCCGCAAGGTCAAATCGACTCTCCTGGCCACATTCGAATTATCCCATACCCTGACCCAGCACCACCCAGGCTCCCGCCCCGCCCGCCGCCAGGCTGGTGACCAGGACGACAGAGGGCACCGGCAAGGGTGAGCCGTCGCAGAGGGCAATGCCCAACTCGGGGTCGACGAATCCACAACCGGGAGTTGGACCCGGAGGCGAACCGGCAGCCGCCAGCACGGCCGACGCCAGGAGGCCGCCGCCGTACTCCCCCGTCACCGCCTTGGGCGCGGCGACGGGCGGCAGGGGCGCTCCCTGCCACGCGGCACGGAGAACCTCGGCTTCCAGCCGGTCGCCGTCCCGAGCTCCCGAAGCGCCGGAAACGACGAGATCGACGTCGGCGGGACCGAGACCGGCGCGCTCCAGGGTGCGGCGAAGACCTCGGGCCAGCGCCTGGTGCCCAATACCCCAGCCGGAGGGCGGTGCCGTGGGGTCGAAGCCGCTCCCCCAGGCGAGGACACGCGCCAGAGCCCTGCCGCCGCGGCCGGCGACGCTCGCCGCGCTCTCCAGCACCAGCACGGTCGCCCCTTCCCCGGCCAGGAAACCGTTGCGCTGCCGGCCGAAGGGGAGCGCCAGCTCTTCGCCTTCGGGGCCGCCACGGGCCAGGGCGCCGAAGCGATCGAGGAGAGCGTGGAGGAGAGGGATCATCTCGTCGACGGAGCCGGCCAGTACCCGGCGGGCGCGGCCGGCGGCGATCTCGGCGGCGCCGGTGCCCAGGGCGAGCAGCGGCCCGGCCTCGCGCTGGCACACGGTGAGGCTCGATCCCCGCGCTTTCAGGGCGATCGCGATCTGCGCCGCCGGGGCATTGGCGACGCTCTCCATGAACAGCGAGGGCGAGGCGGATTCAGGTCCCTCGAAAAGGATCTGTTTCAGGAGGATCTCGGTATTGGTGGAGGCTCCGAAGGCGGTGGCGATCACCACCGCCGTCCCCTCCTCCTCCTCGCCGTCCGTGAGGCCGGCACAGCGCAAGGCCATGCGCGAGGCCGCCACCGCGAGCTTCGAGGGCGGGCTCATGCGGCGCGACTCGGCCGTCGACAGCCAGCCGGTGAATTGGCCCGCGGGCACCAGGCAGGCCCGCCTCGCCCCACCGGAACGGTGATAGCCGGCCGAGCGATCGACCTCAGAGGTCAGTGGAACGCCCGCCGCCAGCGCCGCCGCCAGACCCTGCGAACCGCCCCCCCAGGCTCCCAAGGTACCGACGCCGGTGATGAGGATCGGCGGGCTCAAGCGGCCTGGCCCGCCCACCGCGAGAAGACGAGCGCGGCATTGGACCCACCGAAGGCGAGACTGGTGGAGACCGCCGCCCGGACACCAGGCAGGGAAAGCGGCGCGTCGAGGACCAGCGAGACTGGCAGCTCCGGGTCCTCTTCCCCCGTCCCCTGGACCGGGTGCAGCTCTCCGTGCTGAAGGCAGAGCACCGTCGCCACCGCCTCGATGGCACCCGAGCAGCCCAGCAAGTGGCCGAGCAAGGCTTTAGTGGCCACCAGCGGCATCTTCCCGGCCCGCTTCCCGAAAACCCGCTGGAGTGCCTGCCATTCGGCGGCGTCGTTGAGCGGCGTGCCGGTGCCGTGAACGTTGACGAAATCCACCGCTTCGGCGGTGAGGCCGGCGTCCGCCAGCGCGGCCTCGACCGCCGCCGCCGCCCCCGCGCCTGTCGGGTCCGGCGCCGTCATGTGATGGGCGTCGCAGGACGAGCCGGCGCCGGCGAGCACCGCCAGCGGCTCGGCCCCCCGTGCCAGCGCCCGCGCCAGCGGTTCCAGAACCAGGACGGCCGCTCCCTCGCCGAACGACATCCCGGCGCGCCCGGCGCGGAACGGCCGGCAAGCGATCTCATCCACCGAGCGCAGGGCGTTGAAGCCGGCGTAGGTGAGCTGGCAGAGGGAATCGCTGCCTCCCGCGACTGCCACGTCCACCTCCCCCGAGCGCACCGCCGCCAGCGCCGCGCCCAGCGCCAGTGCCCCGGAGGCGCAGGCCGAGGAGAACGTCGCCACCGGCCCCATCGCGCCGAGCTGGCGGGCCACGGCGTCGCCCGGCGCGTTCACCTGCTGCGCGACCAGGGCGGAGAGCCGCGCCCGCCGCGGTTCGCGCAGAAAATCGGCGAAGAAGAGCTCGCTCTCGTACATGCCGCCCGTGCTGCTGCCGAAATAGATCCCCACATTTTCGAGATCCGCCGTGTCGTTCGCCCCCAGCCCGGCCTGCCCCACCGCCTCCAAGGCGGCGAAAATGGCGAAGCGGTCGGCGATCGTCAGCCGCCGCCAGCCCGGGCAGACGCGAGCCAGATTCGGCGGCGGAGTCTCCGCTTCGGGCGCCTCGGCGGCCAGGTGGGTGCGGTGTTGAGAATGGTCGAAACGAACGAAGGGACCGATTCCGGACCGGCCGGACCGCAGGCCCTGCCAGAGGGCGGCGGTGCCCCAACCCAGGCCGCAGACGGCGCCGATTCCGGTGACGGCGACCTGCGGTGCGGCGGGCTCTTGCTGCCTAGGTGCTACCAGAGGGGCCACCTCTCGGGGTCAATCCGGCGGGCAATCCGGAGGTCAATCCGTCCGGCCCGCGATGAATTCGGAGAGCGTGGAGACCGAGGAGAAGACCTCGCGTCCGATCTCCTGGCTCTTGATCTTGATCCCAAACTCCTTCTCGAGCGCCACGACCAGCTCGAGGGCGTCCACCGAATCGAGCCCCAGGCCGTCGCCGAACAACGGCACCTGGTCGTCGATCATCTCCGGCTTCATCCCCTCGAGGTTGAGGCTCTCGACGATCAGGCGTTTGATGCGGTCCTGGATGGCGGCGACTTCCGACATTACGCAAACCTCTGATGTGCGGTGGGTTTCAGTCCACCGTGCGGCCATCTCCGCAGGCTGTCTGTACACCGGAGGCCCATGCTAGCAGCGCGCAGGAGGGCTGGCAATCTCTAGTATGATCTCGCCCCCTGAACCCGGGAGACAATTGGAAGAGGAGCAGAGCCGTACGCCTTGACGCCCCAGGACCCCATCCTCAGCGCCTTCGAGCGAATCGTCCGTCACGATCCGCTGGCGCCCCTCGTGGCCTCGACTGAGCGGCGAGCCACCGCCGGGGACGTGGATGCCCTGGCGCGGGCGGTCTGTACCGTCCTCGCGCCTGGTGCCCTGGCGCCCGGAACGGCCGTGGGCCTCGCCGCGGCCAACGGCCCGGGCTTTCTCGCCTCGGTCGTCGCCCTGCGCCGTGCCGGTCTCGCCGTCCTGCTGCTGGACGCCCGCACGCCCGATTCCGAGGCCCTGCGCATCCTCACCTCCCTGGGTGCTCCGGCCCTTCTCCGCTGCCCCAACGACTGGCCCGCAGGACCGCAGGATTGGACTTTCACCCCGTTGGAAACGATCGCCGCGGGGACGGTGGATGCCGAGATCGCCTTCATCAAGCTGACCTCGGGCTCGACCGGCGTGCCCCGGGGGATCGCCACCCCCTCCGCGGCCCTGATGGCGGACAGCGCCGCCCTCACCGCCACCATGGGCCTGCGGTCCTCCGACCGCTTCCTCGCCACCATCCCCCTTTCCCACTCCTACGGGTTCTCCAGTCTGGTCGTGCCCGCCCTGGTCCAGGGCACCCTGTTGGTGATCCCCGAGGCGGCGGGCGTCTACGATCCGTTCGCCGCCGCCGCGCATCTGGGGGCGACCTTCTACCCCGCCGTCCCCGCCTATCTGGACGCCCTGGTGCGCATGTCCGATCCGCCGCCCCGCCCGGACAGCCTGCGCCTGGTGATCACCGCCGGCGCGCCCCTTGCCGCCGACACCTCGGTCCGGTTCCGCGAAAGGTTTGGCGTCCCCCTCCACGTCTTCTACGGCTCCAGCGAGTGCGGCGGCATCTGCTTCGACCGCGAAGGCGGCGCCGCCGAACGGGGAACCGTCGGCTCGCCTGTCGAGGGAGCCCGCATCACCCTGGAGCCGGTCGGGTGCTGCGAAGGCATCGTCACCGTCGAATCTCCCGCCGTCTCCCTTGGCTACCTCCCGGAGCCCGACGAGCGTCTCGGAAACGGCCGTTTCCGGGCCGGCGACGTCGCATCCTGGCAGGACGGAGAGCTGGTCCTCCGCGGCCGGCTGGACGACGTGGTCAACGTCAAGGGGAAGAAGGTCGATCCGCGGGAGGTCGAAGGTTGTCTCGTCCAACTCGCGGGAGTCGACGAGGCCGCCGTGCTGGGCATCTCCTGTGCAGGCCGCAGTGGCGAGATGCTACGAGCTGTTGTCGCCTGCCGGCCTGGCCGTCTCACCGCCGAAGACGTGGTGGCCTGGTGCCGTTCCCATCTCTCGTCCCACAAGGTGCCGCGCAGCATCATCCTCGTCGACGTCCTGCCCCGCAATACCCGGGGGAAGCTGGACCGCTCCGCCCTCCTGGCGCTGGGAATCGAATCCCGTGGCTGACCTCGCCAACAGTCATCGCGGCAGCAGCGGCAACTCCAGGTATCGACCGCCGCCTCTGCTGGCCGGCTCCCTCGCCCTCCATGCCGCGGGCGTCTTGGCCTTGGCCGTGGCCCCCCGGCACTGGCGCGCCATCGCCGGCGTGCTCGCCGCCGATCACCTCATCCTTGCCGGGGCCAGTCTCTGGCCGCGCGGCACCTGGGTGGGTGCAAACCAAAGCCGGCTGCCGGTAGCCGCCGCCCGCCGCGGCGAGGTGGCCCTGACCTTCGACGATGGCCCCGATCCCGACGTCACACCGCGAGTCCTGGACCTCCTCGACCGCCACGGTGCCAGGGCGACTTTCTTCTGCATCGGCGACCGGGTGCGAGCCTACCGGGAGATCGCGACCGAGATCGCGCGCCGCGGGCACCGGGTGGAGAACCACACCCAGACTCACCCCCATCTCTTCGCGTGCTACCCGGCGACGGCCCTGCTGCGCGAGATCTCGGACGCCCAGGACTCCATCGTCCACGCCAACGGCCGCTCGCCACGCCTTTTCCGTGCTCCCGCCGGCTTGCGCAGCCCCCTGCTCGACTGGGCTCTCTTCCGCACCGGTCTGCGCCTCGTCTCCTGGACCCGCCGCGGCTTCGACGCCCTGGAGACAAACCCTCGGAGGATCGCCCGCCGCCTCCTCGCCGGGCTGTCGGCAGGCGACGTCCTCCTTCTCCACGACGGGTCCTCCAGCCGCAAAAGCGGTGGCAACCCGGTGGTCCTGGAGGTTCTCCCCCGGCTGCTGGACGATCTGGCGGCGCGAGGGCTGCGATCCGTCGCGATCGACAGCGCGCCGGAGGCCGCCGGGTGAAGTGGAAGAAAGAAGAGCTCACCAAAGGCCTCCGCGACCTTCTCTATCGCCTGCGCACGGAGGGAACGTCGCCCCGGGAACAGGCGATCGCCGTGGCCCTTGGCGCGTTCATCGGCTGTACGCCCATCTATGGGTCCCACCTGTTTCTATGCATCATTTTCGCCCGGCTCCTGCGGGTCAACCCGGCCCTGGCCTACCTGGCCGCGCACGTGAGCCTGCCGGGGCTCTGGCCCTTCCTGACGCTGGCAGAGCTCGAAACCGGCCGGCGGCTGCGTGGCGAAAGCTACCTGCACATCCACTTCAAGAGCTTGAGAGAGATCATCTCGTGGCAGGCGATGATCGACCTCTCCATTGGCACCCTGGTGATCGGCGGTGTGGTGGCAGCGATCCTGGGTTTCTTCACCCTATGGGCAACGCGCAAACGGCAACTGAACCCTGAGATCGCCGCCCTCCGTGAAGAGTCGGCCCGCCACTATCTCGACACCGGCATGGTGCACTGGGAGTTCGTGCGCGGGAAGCTGCGGCACGATCCAATCTACTTGAGCCTCCTGAGCCAGGGCTTCCTGCCCGACGAGGGGTTGCTCCTGGACCTGGGCTGCGGGCGGGGGATGATCTTTGCCCTCCTTCTCGCCGCGCGCGACCTTTACGTCCGCGATCTCTATCCCCCGGGCTGGCCGCCACCGCCAACGCACCTCACGTTCCACGGCATCGAGAGCCGCCCCAAGACTGCGTCCGCCGCCCGCCAGGCCCTGGGCGCCGAAGCGGTGATCGAAACGGCCGATTTGCGCTCCGCCGAGTTGCCGACCGCGACCGTCATCCTTCTCCTCGACGTCCTCCACTATCTCGCTCCCGCCGACCAGGAGGCGCTGCTCGCCAAAGCGGTCGCCGCCCTGGCTCCCGGCGGTATCCTCCTGCTTCGCGATGCCGACGCCGCCGCCGGCTGGCGCTTCGCCGCCACCCGCCTCCAGGAGCGGATCTCCTCACTCCTCCGCGGCCAGCTGCGTCCGCGCTTCCACTACCGCAGCGCCGCCCAGTGGCAAGAAATTCTCAGCGAGCTCGGCCTCGCCGTCGACGTCCAGCCCATGGGCACGGGAACGCCTTACGCCAACGTGCTGCTCGCCGGGCGGCGGGCTCCTCCAAACCCTATCGTCCAGAGCGCTCCCGTGTCCTGATCAGACCGCGCGGAGCCGCAAGGAAAGGAGGATGCGATCTCGAATCTGATCTGGGGAGTCGCAACGGTCGCCCTCACCATTCTCCTGCTCCGCCTGGCTTGGCGTGCCCATCGCAGCGGCGACGACGGCCGGGCGATCCTCGCCGTCGTGGCGGCCGGCCTCGTACTGCGCGCCTATGCAGGCTCCGATCTCTTCCTCCACAGTTGGGATGAGCGCTATCACGCCCTGGTTGCCAAGCACCTCATGGCGCACCCCGCGACTCCGACTCTCTACGATCAGCCGGTGCTGCCGTATGACTATCGCGACTGGCGGGCGAACCACGTCTGGCTGCACAAGCCGCCGCTCGCCCTTTGGCTGATGGCGGCGGGCCTCTGGCTTTCGCGTACCGTGATGGGAATGGCGGGCGAAGAGATCGCGATGCGTCTGCCCGGCCTGCTCCTCTCCGTCGCCGCGATCTATCTCACCTACCGGATCGGCGCCCATCTGTGCGGCCGGCGGGCAGGCCTGCTCGCGGCGTTCTTCCACGCCACCAACGGCTATCTGTTGCAGCTTCCCGGCGGCCGGGTGGCGGTCGATCAGGTGGACAACGACGTCATTTTCTTCGTCGAGCTCGGGATTTTCCTGTCGGTGCTCTATTTCGAATCCCGACGGCGCTGGCTGGTTCCTGCCATCGGCGCCGCCGTCGGACTCGCCATGCTCACCAAATGGCTTCCGGGGCTGCTCGCCGTGCCTGTCTTCGTGGCGCTCGCATGGGGCCGAGAGCCGCCGCGGCGGATCGCCTTGGACCTCGCTATGATCGGCCTCACCGGCGCCGCCCTGGCGCTCCCTTGGCAGCTCTACACCCATCTCGCCTTCCCACGCGAGTCGCATTGGGAGATGGCGTACAACCTGCGCCACCTTCTGGTGCCACTCGAGGGTCTGGGCGGGTCTCCACTTTTCCACCTCGAGCACATGACGCGCTACTTCGGCGAGCTCGTGTATCTTCCTCTGGTCTGGTTCCTGGTCAAACTGGTGCGGGAGCGGCAGCCCAACGTGGTACGGCTGGCGGTGTGGTGGCTGCTGCCCTATATCGCGTTTTCCCTGGCGGCGACCAAGATGGCCGGCTACGTGATGACCGCGGCGCCAGCCATTTTCCTGATCGAAGCGCTCTTCTGGCTCTGGCTTCTCGATCTTGATCCGCGGACGTGGACCGTGTGGCGGCAAGGACTGCGCTGGGCCGTCCTGGCCCTCCTCATCGTGCTGCCGTTGCGCTATACCGTCGAGCGGCTGAAACTCTCGCCGAACTACGACCGCAAACCTGCGTGGGTCCGGGCGATGCGTCAGCTCCCGAACCGCATCGGACCAGGCAAGGTCGTTCTACTCAACGTCGACCGGCCGATCGAGGCGATGTTCTACACCCCCTATATCGCCTATGCGAAGATGGCCACGCCGCAGCAGATCGCGGATTTACGTCGCGAGGGCTGCCGCGTCATCGCCTTTGACGACGGTCACCTGCCGCCCGCATCGCGAATGACTCCCGGCCTCGAGGTGATGCCGAACCCGATTCCTCCCTCGCCCCTCAACGATGGCACCGGCATGCGCCTACCCAGGCGGGATGGCTCGGACTCGCCCCTGATCGGCGCGCCGTCACCCTCATCCCGCTGAGAGGATCGAGAGTCCACGGGGAGGGAGGGAGCGACAAGTCTTTTCAGTCACCTCTTGAATAGCCCAAAAGGCCCCTCGCAAACCCAAGCCCGGCGGGGGGTTGCAAGATGAGACCTCTTTTTTCCGTCTTTATAGAGATGGAGGGAGAGCGCCGATGGTCGGCGATCTCGGTCCCAGGATCGCCATGGCCAACCAACACGACAGAATCTTCAAGCAACTGCTGCACGCTTATCTCGACGACTTCTTGCGCCTCGTCGTCCCCGAGACGCTGGACCGGCTGGACCTGTCGTCACCCGAGTTTCTCGACAAGGAGCTCTTCGCCGAAGGTCCGCGCGGCCGAAGGCGGGAGCTCGACTTGCTTGTCCGGGTCCGCACCGCCAACGGACGGCCCCTCTTGATCCATGTCGAGATCGAGGCGCGGGCGAGCCCGGGCATGGAGGAGCGCCTCTGGCGCTACCGCAACCAGATCAAGGCCCGCCACGAAACGCAGGTGCTGTCGATAGTGCTCTACCTGAGGCGTGGCCGTCCTGGCGTCTGCTTGAAGACCCGGGAGAGCGACCTCGGCCCGGATTTCCCGGGGTTCCGGTACGTCTCGTTCGGACTGGCCGGCTGCAGCGCCGCGGAGTACTTGGCCCGCCCCGAGCCTCTGGCCTGGGCCCTCGCGGCTTTGATGGACCCCGGACCTTTGAGCCGCGCCGAGCTGAAGATGGCCTGTCTGAGGTGGATCGCCGGGCTGAGGGCAAGGACCGATCCATTCCTACTTGTGGACTGCGTCGAAAACTATCTACAATTGGATCCGCGGGAGGTTGCGGAGTTTGAGGTGCTTCACTCCCGAAGGGAGAACCAGGAGGTGCGAATCGTGGCAATGACATGGTCCGAAAAGATTGCAGCCCAAGGAGAGGCCAAGGGCCGTGGAGAAGGAGCTCGGGAGATCCTCCTGTCGCTGCTCGCCGAGAGGTTTGGGACTCTTCCGGAAGGCGCACGCCGTCAAGTCGAGGAAATTAGCTCGCTTCAGCGCTTGACTCAACTCGCCAAGCGAGTCCTCACCGCCCACTCCCTCGAAGAAATGGGCCTTGCCTGAGGTCATCCACCTTACGGGTGAATCTTCTCGTTCCGCTTCAACATCTCGATAAACTTCTGGATGCGTTTGGCGCGCGTCTCGGGCTTTACCGCGGTCTTGATTCTGTGGAGGATCGCGTAGCGGTTGACGCTGTTCAAGGTGGCGAAGAAATCCCTTGCCGCTTTGCTCTTGTCGAGCTCGGCTTGCAAATCGGGGGGCACGGTCGCGGTGCTCTGTGATTCGTAGGCTGCATCCCACTGTCCGCCTTGTCTCGCCCGCTCGATCGCAGCCAAGCCCGCCGGCTTCATGCGCCCGCTCGCGATCAACGCCTCGGCCTTGTCCCGGTTGATTTTCGACCAAATACTCCGGGGGCCGCGGGGCGTCATCTTCTGCAGCCACGTCGCCTCGTCGTATTTTCCCTTCTGGCCGTCGATCCAACCGAAACAAAGCGCCGCCTCGATCGCTTCGTCGTACGACACCGACGCCACTCCCGAGTTTTTCTTCGCCAGGCGCAACCAAACGCCAGTCGACTTGGCGTGATTCTTTTTCAGCCAGTCCGCCCAGGCAGACTGGCTCTCGAAGTCGACGATCGGCAGATCTCCCCGCGGGCTCGGCATGGGCTTCATCCGATTGAAGACCTGAGCTTTGGAGCCAACGTCGCGAGCTTCAGGGCACGCGGACGTGCGTGAGATCGGAGCTCAGCCGGTTTGGGGGCTGAAGTCCCCTGGCCCTGTCTTGATGGTGGAAGAGACCGAGTTGTCCCAGGCTGACGGTGAGGTCGCAGCCGAGAACGAAACTCCACTGCGCGCGAACAGGCTTGCACTGGCCCGGCGGGTCGTCGGGGCCTGTGTTCGATCCAGTCCACTCGGCCGCAGGCGGGCCCCACTTCACCGGGACCGGCCCCGGCGTCGTATCCGCGGTCACCTTGGCGTGATAGCCCATGACGACGACCGGCCCCTTGATGCAGCAGTCGAGGGTCTCGGAGTCGCAGTTCTTGCCTACCTCGGCGGAGTAGGCGGTGTGGATCTCCACCCAACTGCCCACCGGCGGCAGCTTCGGGCACGCGCCGGGAGGGCCTCCGGCCGCCGTCGCGTGCTGGCCGGGGCAAAGCGGCTGGAGGTTCTCGATCCAGCAGTGGTAGTGCTGGCTGCAGCGATGCAGCGTCGTCCCAGTCCCGCCTCGCGGCGTGAAGACGAGCGTGTCGTCCGTTCCCCACCCGACGGTCGACGTCTTGCTCTCCGTGTTGTACTTCTCCAGACGGCGGGGCGACTGGTCCTTGCAGGACGGAGCGGGCTTAACGCTTTTGCTGCTCGACTGCGCGAAGGCGGCGGGCGCGACGAACATCGCGAGCCCACAGGCCAGGATGGCAGTCGCACTACGACGGAACCTCGACACCGGGGTGAACCGTTGCATGGCTTTTCTCCTAATGAGTTTCAGGAAAGCTAGTCTACTTTCGGGAAACTGGCAAGCCGTTTTGAGTCGAGACCTTGCGCAGGAGCGTGATCTGTCCGGCGTGATAGGCATTGTGCTGCAGGACGCCAAAGAGCATCCCTCGCACCGTGGGGTCGCTGCCGGCGACGGGATCGTCGAGTTGGGCGTCGGCAAGGTCGAGGACGCGGGCATGCAGCGCGGCATGGGCATCTTTCAGTGCTGTGAGCGCCGTCTGCCAGGCACCTACAGAAATGTCTCTGACCGGCGGCCAGTCGCCCTCGGCTGGAAGATTCTGGAGCCCCTCGCCATCGATGCGACGCCGGGGTACGTCGTTCCAGACGGTCACGTGGTGCACGATCTCCCATATCGAATGAGCGCCGAGGATCGACCGAGCGGCGGCGGTGGCTTCGTTGACGCCGGCGAGCGCCTCGGCCACCGCCGGGCCGTGCCAGGCACCGCCATGGAATGAGCGCTCCAGTTGGTCGGCAAGGCCCTCGACTTGGCTCATAACAGGCTCCTTTCGGCGTTTTGACTCACTAGAGAAACTCTTACGGAAAACGCGCGATCACCACGGTGTGATACACGACCCGCGCCGAGCCACGAGTAGCGGGCGAGTATTGCCACTGCGACAGTGCATGAAGGAAGGCCTGGGCGAACTCTTGGTTGTCGGTCTTGACGACCACGGGGTCAATGACAGAGCCAGATTCGGTGATCGTCACCCGGACGCAAGCGTAGCCGCTTTGAGCGTCTTTCGGCGGCGCCGGCTGATCACCACGAACCCGACGGGGAGGCGTGATGTCCGGGTTGTTCGGCAACGAATAGGATCTACAGGCTGCGTCCTGAGATTTCGAATCCGCCGCCGGGTGCGAAGCCGAGGCGCAAGCAGCCAGGCAGGCGACGAGAACAAGAAACGGAACACGAGATCGGTAGGTCATTTTCACTCCTCCGCGTTTAGCGGCTGTCATACGCAGTTCGCTACTCTATAATCGCCGCCGAGCTGAAAGCGAATCCAAAGGAGGAGACCAGAATGGAATGCATCGACATCAGCGGCGGTGGCGCCAAGGGGCCGCAAAACTTCATCTTCGGCTATGGCTCGCTCATCGAGGACGAGTCGCGACAGCGGACCACGCCGTCGGCACGCGACGCCTGGCCGGCGAAGGTGTGCGGCATACGCCGCGGCTGGTGGGCGCGCGGAGCGGAGAGCGGGCTGACCACGACCTTCCTCGGCGCGATCGCCGATCCCGCGGCGGAATGCAACGGCGTCATCTACAAGGTTTCTGCCGAGGAGCTCGCCGCGACGGACCGGCGGGAGAGCGCCGGCTATCAGCGCTGCCGCATTGACAGCGACAAGATCAAGATGCTCGACGGCCGCACCGAACCGCTCGAGGGAGTGGTTTGGGCCTACATCAACCTGATTCCTCCTGACAAGCTCGGCGACAACCTGGCCACTCCGCAGTTCCCGATCGTACAGTCCTACGTGGACATCTGCATCCACGGCTGCCTCGAGGTTGAGGGCAGGTATCCCACCGCCAAAGGTTTCACCCGAGACTTCATCGCCACCACCGACGAATGGAACAGGTACTGGGTCAACGACCGCCCCTACCCCCGGCGGCCCTTCATCTTCCAACCCGCCGCGCAGCAGATCGACACCGCTCTCAAGACCGCCCCCAAGACGGCAGACCTCTTCTACGAAGTGGAGATTGAGCCCGCGCGCTGGGAGGACCTCAAGCCGGTGAGACCCACCTGAAGCGCTCTGGCCGCGAAACCACCGCAGGGAAGACGGTACCCGCCTACCGGCGCAGGTGCAGTGTCTCAGTTGGTGCGGCAGGGTATACCGCTGCCGCCCTGGCAACTGCTGGAGCCGTTCGGGCAGGAGATCACCGTGCAGCAGCCAGGCGGCAGGAAGGGCTTGGACAGCGGCTTGGCGGTGACGCCCAGCAGGAAGGCGACGGAGCGTTGCTGGCAGTTGGTGACGTGGTCGTTGGACGGATTGTTGATCAGCTTGACGCCACCGCTGCCGGTCGACATCGCCATGGTCGTCGAGCCGCCACCGTCCAGGTTGAGCGCGTTCCAGGCGCCTAAAACGATCAGCCACTGCGCCTCGTCGTAGAAGCTCGCGCCGCACTGTGTGCCCTCCGGACAGCCGTTGGCGGCGGTGTTGCTGTCGCTGCCGTCGATCGTCATCAGATACAGATACCTCTTGTCCTGGCTCAGAGCGACGGCGGTCCGCGCGGCGACCGTCTCGGGAGGGCAGACATCGGCGCAGAAGGTGGCGTTGTTGGCGCCGTCGGTCACCAGCATCAGCGGTCCCGGCACTGGTCTTTCGGGTACGGTGCCCGAAGCGCGCTGCGGTCCGCCCGCCACCGCGGTCCAAGCCGTCGCATAGAGCGCCGGCGCGGTCTGCTGGGTCACCTCCATAAAGCTCGCCTGGTTGTTCTGTGTCAGCAACAGGGCCATCGGCCCGACGTAGGTGGCATCGGGCACGCTCGAAGGCTGTGACATCATCTGGCCGGCCGACATTGCCAGTCCCATGAGTTGGAACGAGCCGTTGACCTTCCAAGCGAGGTTGGCGTTGATGGCTACCTGCGCGTGGTTGCCGCACAAGAACTGGGAGGCGGTCTGGCCCTGCCCGACTGACTGGCTCCCGGTCGTCGCGACGAAGCCGATTCCCGGCGCCTGGAGATCGATCCGCAACACGTTCATCGGTTGTGTGCGGGTGCCGGGCTGGCCGTTGGCGAGAAGCGTCGTGCAAGCGGAGGACCAGTCGATCCCCTGGAACAGGGGTGTCCACTGTGCTGACCATCCGGCCTTCCACGGGTTGTCGGTGCAAGGCATCGCAGCCCGGAGCGCCGGCGCCATGCCAAGACCCTGTGTCAATAATAAAATGGCTATCGCGAGAAGCACTCTGGCGCCACCCCACCGGTTGCTCTCGATCATGTTTCGGCTCCTTTTATCCACCCGGAAGCGTGACGGGAGCGGCCTACCGCCGCACGCACTTTCGCCGCCTGCTCAAAACCTTCAGGCCTGCCTATCTTCATCCTTCGAGTCTTTATAGGATCATACGCCGGCTACTAAACATCGGCAACGCCTCGGCGGCGGCGATCAATGCGAAGATCATCGGCGGCACTCGCACCTTCGCCGAACAGGACGAGCTTTCCTCGCCGAGTCGCCGCAGTACGACGAGGCCGGGCAGATCGGTAAGGCCTTGGGACTCGAGTGGGGAGGCGGTGAGCCGGCTCGCTTCTTGCACTTGACCCCTCCAGCTTCACTCCGGCCCTCTTCCGTGGCAGAACGCCGCGCGCCAGAGTTGGCCGGAGCTCAAAATCTTCTGGAAGGATCTCTCATGAAACGACGCTTGATTCTGGGTTTGTCCGCTCTCGCCCTGTCCCTGGCCACGGTGGCTTCGGTGGGCGCTGAGGCGAAGAACACGACGACTTGCACCATGGACTACACGCTCAAGGGCTGGTCCGCTTTTTACAAAACATCGAGTGGGTCGGGCACCATCACCTGCGAGAACGGCCAGACGGCCAAGGTGAAGATCTCGGCCAAGGGCGGCGGCCTGACCGCCGGTAAATCCGAAATCCGCGACGGCCACGGCAAGTTCTCCGAGGTCGCGGACATCAAGGAGCTGTTCGGCAGCTACGCCAACGCTTCTGCCGCCGCGGGCGCCGTCAAGTCCTCCGAGGCGCAGGCCTTGACCAAGGGCGAGGTCTCCCTGGCGCTGGCCGGCAGCGGCACCGGCGTCGAGCTGGGTGTGAGCTTCGGTAAGTTCACCATCACCCGGCAGTGATTCCAACCTTTCAGTCTTCCGGTTCCGCCGCTCGGGCATTCCGTGCCCGGGCGGCGGCGCTCGTTCGGCCCTCACGCCTGGGAGGCCCGCCAGGCACTCATCGCCTTGGAGCGATAAGCTCTGCCCATGAAAATCGGCCCCAGACCTTCTTCTTTCGCTAATCTTCCAGAGCCGATCCGCGACGAGTTGTGGAGCGTCGAGCGTCTCGAGCAGCACGCCCTCACCCTGGCCAAGACTCAACGCGTGAGGCCCGGTCGCTGGGGTGACCCGCGGCTCAGGCCCCGCCTGCGCGACAATGGCCGCGCCCTTCTCGTGTCCTATCGCGCGATGGCCGAGGCGATGCGCGACGAACGGGCGATCACGCCCGCCGCCGAATGGCTGGTCGACAATTTCCACCTCGTCGAAGACCAGGTGCGCGAGATCCGCGAAGATCTGCCGCCGGGCTTCTATCGCGAGCTGCCCAAGCTGACGGCGGACCCTGAAAAGAACGCCGCGGAGCCCACGCCTTTCCTGGGCTATCCGCGGGTCTACGCTCTCGCCCACGATTTCGTGGCCCACACCGACAGCCTGTTCGCCGCCGAGGAGCTGCGGCGCTTCATCGTCGCCTACCAGACGGTGCAGCCGCTCACCATCGGCGAGCTCTGGGCGGTGGCGATTTCCCTGCGGCTGGTGCTGGTCGAGAATCTGCGGCGGCTGGCCGAGCGCATGGTACGTGCCCGGGTGGCCCGCCAGCAGGCGGACGAGCTGGCCGACCGCCTGCTGGACGAGGACAAACCGGAGAAGGAAGCCGTCCTCCTGCGCCGCTATGAGGACCGGCCGCTCGACGTCCCTTTTGCGGTGGTGCTCCTCAGCCGTCTGCGCGATCGGGACCCGGAAGAAACCCCGGCTCTCGAATGGCTCCACCGCCACCTGGGGGAACAGAACACGTCGGCCGAGCAGGTCGTCGCCGACGAGTACCGGCGGCAGACGACGATGAATGCCACGGTCCGCAACGTGATCACCAGCATGCGGCTGATGTCGGCGTTCGACTGGGCTGCCTTCTTCGAGAGCGTGAGCCTGGTGGACGCGACGCTCGCGGCGTTCCCAGGCTACATGGCGATGGAGTTCGGGACGCGCGACCGCTACCGGCACGCGGTGGAAGACCTGGCGCGCGACACCAGAATGCCCGAGATCCTGGTCGCCCAACGAGCGTTGAAGAGGGCCACCGAGGCCGGCGCCGAGCGGCCGGCGGACCCTGGCTACGACCTCATTTCCAGCGGCCGGCCGGCCTTCGAGCGCGAGCTGGGAGCCCGCCTGAAACCACAGCGCCGGCTGCTGCGCATCCTGGTCAAGTGGGCGACGCCCGGTTACCTGGGTGCCATCGCCGCCATCACGGGGCTGATCCTGGCCATCCCCCTCATCCTGCAGAGCCCCGGACGGCTGAGCGTGCGGTCGCTGATTCTCCTCGGTCTGCTGGCGCTGGTGCCCGCCTCCGATCTCGCGGTTCAGCTCCTCAACGCCTGGGTGACCCGGCAGTTGGGACCGCGCATCCTGCCGCGCCTCGAGCTGAGAGGCGGCGTGCCGCCGGAGCTGCGCACCCTGATCGTAGTACCGACGCTGTTGACCACCCTGGAAGAGATCGAAGAGCAGATCGGGCGGTTGGAGGTTCACTACCTCGCCAATCCCGAGCACGAGCTGCGCTTCGCGCTCCTCTCCGACTGGCGGGATGCGCCCGCGGAATCGATGCCGGACGACGACGAGCTCCTGGCCGCCGCGGCGGCGGGCATCGCGCGCCTCAATCTGAAGCACGGGCTCGCGCCCGCCGGTGACCTCCGCTTCCTGCTCCTGCACCGCCGCCGGCTGTGGAACGAGAGTGAGCAGGCCTGGATCGGCTGGGAGCGGAAACGCGGCAAGCTGGAGGAGCTCAACCGGTTGCTGCGCGGCGCCACGGACACCACGTTTCTCACCACGCCCGAGATCGGACCGGCGCCGCCGGGAATCGTCTACGTCCTGACGCTGGACGCCGACACCCGGCTGCCGCGCGAGGCCGCCTGCCGGATGATCGGCACCCTGGCGCATCCGCTGAACCGCCCCCGCTTCGACCCCCGGCTCGGCCGCGTCGTGAGTGGGTACGGCGTGCTCCAGCCGCGGATCACGGCGACGTTGCCGGACGGTCAGGACGGCTCGGTCTTCCAGCGCGTTTCGTCCGGGCCGGCGGGAGTCGATCCCTATGCCGCCGCCGTGTCGGACGTCTACCAGGACCTTTTCGGCGAGGGCTCCTTCACCGGCAAGGGTCTCTACGACGTCGACGCCTTCATGGCGGCGCTCGACGGCAAGGTGCCGGACAACCGGCTGCTCAGCCACGACCTGTTCGAGGGGATTTTCGCGCGCGCCGGCCTGGTGACGGACATCGAGCTGTTCGAGGACTTCCCCGCCCATTTCGAGGCCGCCGCCGCGCGCCAGCACCGCTGGGCGCGCGGCGACTGGCAACTGCTGCCGTGGATCGTCGGCCGCGGTCCCACGGCGGACCGCCGGGCGCGGATCTCCATCCCCAGCATCGGCCGCTACAAGATGCTCGACAACCTGCGGCGAACGCTGTGGGCGCCCGCCGCTTTTCTCACCCTGCTGGCCGCTTGGACGCTCGCCGGAGCCTCGCCCGCGATCTGGACGGGCTTCGTGCTGGCGACGATGGTCCTGCCGGCGATCCTCCGCGTCCTCGGCGGCCTGGCCCCTCGCCGGCCCGGGATCTCCAAGCGCAGCCACTTCCTCGGCGTCCTCTCCGACTTTCGCCTGGCGGCGATTCAGACGGCACTCGCCATCGTCTTCCTCTCCCACCTGGCGTGGCTGATGGCGGACGCGATCCTGCGTACGCTGACCCGCATGTACGTCAGTCACCGCCGGCTGCTCGAATGGGTGACGGCGGCGCAGGCAAAGGCCGGGCTGGGTCTCGGTCTCGAGCTCTTCTACCGGCGGATGGACGGCGGCGTGACGTTTGCCGCCGTGGCCGCCAGCGCCATCGCGATCAGCGCCGCGAATCGGCACCAGCTCGGTTCGTGGCACGTTTGGGGCTGGTCGGCACCTCTCCTGGCGGTCTGGGCGGTGGCGCCGGCGGTGGCGCGGTGGATCAGTCTGCCGCCCCGGCGGGCCCAAGCATCGCCGCTGGCGCGCGAGGATGCGCGGACATTCCGCCTGATCGCCCGCCGCACCTGGCGCTTCTTCGAGACCTACGTCGGTCCGGGGGACCATGGGCTCCCTCCCGACAACTTCCAGGACGATCCCAAGCCGGTAGTGGCCCACCGGACTTCGCCGACCAACCTGGGGCTCTATCTGCTGACGGTCGTCGCCGCCCGGGACTTTGGCTGGATCGGCACCGTGGATTGCGTCTCGCGGCTGGCCGAGACGCTGGACACGATGAGCGGGCTCGAACGCCGCGAAGGCCACTTCTACAACTGGTACGAGACGCGCGACCTGCGGGCGCTCGAGCCGCGCTACATCTCCACCGTCGACAGCGGCAATCTCGCCGGCCATCTGCTGACTCTCGTCGAGGCCTGCCGCCATCTGCGCGAGCAGCCGCTGTTCGGGCGCCAGGCGCTGCTGGGCTTGAGCGACGCCGTGATGCTGATCCGCGACTCGGCGCCGGCCTCCGCCGGCCGCCGGACGCAGACCGTCACCCGCCGGCACCTCGACGAAGCGCTCAACGCTCTCGCTCCGGCGCTGGCTACCGGCGAAAGAGAGGGCGACGGGACGGGACGGGGGCTCGGTGCGAGGGCCCTGCCGGAGACTCCCGCCGATTGGGCCGCGCGGCTGGCCGAGGTGGCTCTCGGGCTGCACACCGTCGTGGACGTGGCCCGCGCGCTGGCCCGCGAGCAGAAGGAGGGCGCCGACGCCGCGGCCTGGCGAGAGACGCTGGACTGGGCCGAGCTCGCCCAGGCCGGCGTCGAGAGCCACCTGCGGGACCTGGCCGCCGTACAGCAGGACGGCCTCCTGCCCTCCGAGAGCCTTGTGCACCGCCTGGAAGAGATCTCGCGCGTCGCTTCTCAGCTCTTCACGGAGATGAAGTTCGGCTTCTTGTACGACGCAGGCCGAAAGCTCTTCTCGATCGGCCGCGTCGACCGCGGCGAGCTCGATCCGAGCTATTACGACCTGCTCGCCTCCGAGGCCCGGCTGGCGAGCTTCATCGCCATCGCCAAAGACGAGGTCCCGGTGGCGCACTGGTTCCAACTTGGACGGCCGCTGACGCCGGTGCGCCGGGGGGCTGCGCTCATTTCCTGGTCAGGCTCGATGTTCGAATATCTGATGCCGTCGCTGGTGATGCGCCCCCCCGCCAACAGCCTGCTCGATCAGACCTGCAGGCTGATCGTTCAGCGCCAGATCCGCTATGGCAACGAACGCGGCGTGCCGTGGGGAGTTTCCGAGTCGGCGTTCAACGCCCGCGACCTCGAGCTGACCTATCAATATTCCAACTTCGGCGTGCCGGGCCTCGGCCTCAAGCGGGGGCTCTCCGACGACGTAGTGGTGGCACCCTACGCGACGGCGCTCGCCGCCATGTTCGATCCCCTCGCCGCGGTGGTCAACTTCGCGGACCTGACGGGCGCCGGAGCCCGTGGGATCTATGGCTTTTACGAGGCGATCGACTACACGTCCTCCCGCCTGCCCGAGGGGAAGAACCGCGCCGTGGTCCGCGCCTATATGGCCCACCACCAGGGAATGGCCATGCTCTCGCTGGCCAACGTCCTCGACGTGCGCGAGGACGGCGGCATGCCCGCCCGCTTCCACGCCTCGCCGCTCGTCCAGGCGACCGAGCTGCTGCTCCAGGAGCGAACGCCGCGCGACGTGGCGGTGGCCCGGCCCCGCGCGGAAGAGGTGGCCGCCGCCGCCCAGTCCGGCGCCCTGACGCCGCCGGTCGTGCGGCGCTATCACTCCCCGCATCACACCGTACCCAGAACCCATCTGCTGAGCAACGGCCGCTATGCGGTGATGCTGACCGTGGCCGGCTCGGGGTACAGCCGCTTCCAGGACCTCGCGGTCACCCGCTTCCGCGAGGACACGACCCGCGACTGCTGGGGCACCTTCCTCTACTTTCGCGATCCGCAGAGCGGCGAGGTGTGGTCGGCCGGCTACCAGGCGAGCGGCACCGAGCCGGACCGCTACGAGGCCGCCTTTTCCGAGGACCGCGCGGAGATCAGCCGACGCGATGGCGCCATCGCCAGCAGGCTCGAAGTGCTGGTGACGCCGGAGGACGACGCCGAGGTTCGCCGGGTTTCGCTCACCAATCATGGCTTGAAGACGCGGGAGATCGAGATCACGTCCTACACCGAGATCGTGCTCGCGCCGCCCGCCGCCGACCTCGCCCATCCCGCCTTCTCCAACCTTTTCGTGGAGACCGAGTGGGTTCCCAGGCTGGGAGCGCTCTTCGCCACCCGCCGGCCGCGCTCCGACAACGAGCCCCGGCTGTGGGCGGCGCACGTGTCCGCCGCGTCCGTCTCAACCCTCGCCGCTCTGGAGACCGATGGGGAGAGCGTGGAAATCGGTAGCGAGCTGCAGTATGAGACCGATCGCGCGCGATTCCTCGGCCGCGGACGCGGAGTGCGGACGCCCATGTCGGTGATCGACGGCCTTGCCTTGTCAAATACGGCCGGCGCCGTGCTCGATCCAGTTTTCAGCCTGCGGCGCCGGCTGCGCATCGCTCCGGGCGCCACGGTACGCGTCACCTTCACCACCCTGGTGGCGCCCAGCCGTGAGGCGGCGCTCAGCCTCGCCGACAAATATCGCGATCCCGCGGCGTTCGACCGCGCGGCGACGATGGCCTGGGCGCAGGCGCAGGTACAGCTCCGGCACCAGGGCATCACTCCCGAGGACGCCAACCTTTTCCAGCGTCTCGCCAACCGCGTGCTCTACTCGGACCCTTCGCTGCGCGCCCCCGCCGAGGTTTTGCAAGGCAACACGCGGGGAGCCTCGACGCTCTGGCCCCACGGCATTTCAGGCGATCTGCCCATCGTGCTGGTGCGCATCGACGAGATCGACGACATCGGCATCGTCCGCCAGCTCCTTCAGGCCCACGAATACTTCCGCACCAAGGGACTGGCCGTCGATCTCGTCATCCTCAACGAGAAGGCGCCGTCCTACGTCCAGGACCTGCAAGACGCCCTGGAAGCCTTGTTGCGCAAGAGCCAGGCGCTTCATCACCACGAGGGCACGGAGCCGGACCGGCAGAGCAGCAACGCCTTCATCCTGCGAGCGGACCTCATCGCGCCGGAGGTCCGCGACGTCCTCCAGGTCGCCGCGCGGGCGGTGCTCCTGGCCCGCGACGGCAGTCTCTTCGAACAGATCGAGCGCCGTGTCCGAATGGAGGAGCGGCGCGGCTTGCCCACGGGACGAGTGCGCCGCGCGGCAACGGCTGATGGGCGAGGCGACGGGCGCGAGCCTGCCCCCTCCGCCGCCACTGAGACCTCGCCTGCGCCGCCTCAGCTCGAGCTGTGGAACGGGTTGGGCGGCTTCGCCAACGACGGCCGCGAGTATGTGACCGTGCTCGGCGAGGGGCAGTGGACGCCGGCGCCCTGGATCAACATCATCTCCAACCCCGGCTTCGGTTTTCAGGTTTCCGAGTCGGGAGCGGGCTACACCTGGTCGGGCAACAGCCGCGAAAATCAGCTCACCCCCTGGTCGAACGATCCGGTGAGCGATCCGCCGGGAGAAACCTTTTATATCCGCGACGAGGACAGCGGCCACCTTTGGGGACCGACCGTGCTGCCCATTCGCGACGAGGGCCGGCTTTACATCGCTCGCCACGGCCAGGGCTACAGCCGCTTCGAGCACACCTCGCGCGGCGTGGCGCTCGAGCTATTGCAATTCGTGCCACGGGCCGATCCGGTGAAGATCTCGCGGCTGACGATCGTCAACCGCGAGAGCCGTCCCCGTCGCCTGTCCGTGACCGCGTACGTCGAATGGGTTCTCGGCACCTCGCGCAGCGTTTCGGCGCCCTTCGTGGTGACCGAAATCGACAGCCAGACGGGAGCGATGCTGGCGCGCAACGCCTGGAACGGCGACTTCGCGAGCCGTCTCGCGTTCGCGGCTTTTGGGAGCGGACCTACGGGGCAGATCGCGTGGACAGGCGATCGCACGGAGGTGCTGGGGCGGAACGGAACCCTGAGCAATCCGGCGGCGCTCGAACGGGGAGACCGCCTCTCCGGCCATGTCGGCGCCGGTTTCGATCCCTGCTGCGCCTTTCAAACGCTCATCGAGCTGCGCGCCAACTCCAGCGTCGAGATCGTGTTCCTGCTCGGCCAGGGTGGCGGCGTCGACGAGGTGCGCACCCTCGTCGAGCGCTACCGCAAGGCAGATCTGGATGCCGTCCTCTCGGACGTCACGCGCTCCTGGGACGACGTGACCGGCGCCCTGCAGGTGTCCACGCCGGACCGCGGATTCGACCTGCTGCTCAACCGCTGGCTCCTCTACCAAACCCTTTCCTGCCGGGTCTGGGCGCGTTCGGCTTTCTATCAGGCAGGCGGCGCGTTCGGTTTTCGTGATCAATTGCAGGACGTGCTGGCGCTGACCGTGGCGCGGCGCGAGGTCACCCGCACCCAGATCCTGCGCGCCGCGTGCCGCCAGTTCGTGGAGGGCGACGTTCAGCACTGGTGGCATCCGCCGTCGGGCCGGGGTGTGCGGACCCACATGTCCGACGACCTTCTGTGGCTGCCCTTCGTGCTCCTCCACTATCTGGAGGTCACGGGGGAAGAAACGATCCTGGACGAAATCATTCCGTTCCTCGAAGGGCCCGAGCTGCCCGCCGACCACGACGACGCCTACTTCGTGCCCACCGAGTCGGCGCAACGGGGCACGCTCTATGAGCACTGCGCCCGCGCTCTCGACCGCTCGCTCGCGGTGGGAAGCCACGGTCTGCCGCTGATGGGCACCGGCGATTGGAACGACGGCATGAACCGTATCGGGCGACTGGGCAAGGGCGAGAGCGTCTGGCTCGGCTGGTTCCTGCACCCTCTGCTCATGCAGTTCGCGCCGCTCGCCGTAGCGCGCGGCGAGAAGGCGCGCGCGGAATCGTGGCGCAGTCATGCGGCCGACCTCAAAAAAGCCCTCGAACGCGGAGGCTGGGACGGCGAATGGTATCGCCGCGCCTACTTCGACGACGGCACGCCGGTGGGTTCGGCGGCGAGTGAGGAATGCCGCATCGATTCGATCGCGCAATCCTGGGCAGTGCTCTCGGGAGCCGGCAAGCCGGAGCACGCCAAACAGGCGATGGCCTCGGTCTACCAGCAACTGGTGCGCAAAGACGACGGCGGTCTCGTGCTCCTCTTCACGCCGCCCTTCGATCACACGCCGCTCGATCCTGGCTACATCAAGGGTTATCTGCCCGGCGTGCGCGAGAACGGCGGTCAATACACGCACGCCGCGGTCTGGTGCATCCTGGCGTTCGCCGAGTTGGGCGATGGCGACAAGGCGTCCGAGCTGTTTTCGATCATCAATCCGATCAATCACACCAAGACGCGGACCGGAATCCAGCGCTACAAAGTCGAGCCCTACGTCGTCGCGGGCGACGTCTACGCCGAATCCACTCACGCCGGCCGCGGCGGCTGGACCTGGTACACCGGCTCCGCCGGCTGGATGTACCGCGCCGGCACTGAGGCCATCCTGGGTTTTCATCTACGCGGCACGAAGATCACGATCACTCCCACCATCCCCCGCGTCTGGCCTTCCTTCGAGCTCACCTTTCGCTATCACGCCGCCGAATATTCGATCACCGTCGAAAATCCAAGAGGCGTGATGTCCGGAGTCACCGCCGCCGATCTCGACGGCTCGCCGCTGCCGGTGACAGAGAGCGACGGGGCGGAGATTGAGCTGGTGGCGGAGGGAGCGCATAAGGTGCGGGTGGTGTTGGGCTGACTCCCCCGGCCTTCATTCTGCCCGCCGTCGCCCCTGAACGCGTGGCGTGGAGATGAAAGAACTTCTCCCTGGAACGCGCATATCTTGATGGTGGGCCAACCAAGGACCACCGGCCAAGGCCAAGGAGGTGGCATGCGAAAGAACAGAAAGAGGCTCGTGCTCTGCAAGGAGACCGTGGCGGTGCTCTCCAATCCGAAGCTCCTGGGCATTCACGGCGGAGGGCCGACCCCCGGCATGGGGCAATGCCTGACCGATCTGTGTAGCGTCGCCTATTGCTTCACAACCGGGGCCACCTGTCCGCAAGATCCGTAGCTTCGACCAGGCCTGACCTCCGGACCCACACCCACCTGTCTGCGGGCATGGGTCCGGTGCTCGATCCTCGTGCCCCTGGCCCACGCCAAATCCCCACTCCTTCAACCAATCGATTCGTCATCCTTGCTCAGGCCTGAAGCCGAGACTGACGACCGAATCTGAAATCTGAACTGCCTATTGACAGCATCCGGCAACTATGCCATCCTATAGCCGTCACAGAGAGCCTACAGGTTGATGAGGGCCGGTTATACACAGATTCGGCTTTATCCCGACGCCGCTGACGGCGCCGGATTCGGGCCCGAAAGGCCCACAAGGAGAAGGTCGTGGCCAAAGAAGTAACGAACACGGGCAGAATGGGAAGCTTACAGCGGTTCAACCTGTCGCTGGCTGCCAACAAAGCCGAGCTTCAGGACATGGAACCCACCCGTATCAAGTTCGACGGGATGGTGAACCAGACCCAGGAGCTCGCCAACCGGCAGGCGGCTCTTCAGGCGGAGAAGCAGGAGATCTCGAAGCAGCTCAAGAGTCACATCATCGAGAGCGAGCGGTTGGGCAACGTGATGCGCAAGGCGGTGCAAGCCCACTACGGCATCCGCGCCGAGAAGCTCGCCGAGTTCGGTCTCCAGCCGTTCCGTGGTCGCCCGCGCGTGAAGGCGACGGTTGCCAAGGCGGGAACGCCGCCGGCGGCTGCCGCTTCCACCGCCGCACAGCCGACGACGCAGCACCCCACCACGCCGGCAACCGCCGACGACGCGAAGTAACTCCCGCCGCAGGATTCTCGAAGAGGGGCATGCCCGGCATGCCCCTCTTTCTTTATCTCCGGCGGGACTGAACGCCGGCCATGATCTCCAGAGTCTGCTCTAGGATCTCCAGAATCTGGTTCTGCGCTAGGGAATCTGTGCCGGCGTCCCCGGAACTGGCGAAACTTCTCCAGATGTTTCGCCAGCATCTCCAGAAGTTGGGCCAGCGTCTCTGGATCTGCGCCAACATCCCGCTATCTGCGCCGACTTCTCCAGATGTTTCGCCAGCATCTCCAGAGGTTGGGCCAGCATCTCTGGATCTGCGCTGACACCCCGCTATCTGCGCCGACTTCTCCAGATCTTTCGCCAGCATCTCCAGAGGTTGGGCCAGCATCTCTGGATCTGCGCCGACATCCCGCTATCTGCGCCGACTTCTCCGGATCTTTCGCCAGCATCTCCAGAAGTTGGGCCAGCATCTCTGGATCTACGCCGACATCCCGCTATCTGTGCCGACTTCTCCAGATCTTTCGCCAGCATCTCCA
>Ga0134121_10000470_pt1 | contig 46910 bp, 42 predicted proteins | sample KB301_FD_96463 | JGI IMG/M metagenome (GOLD analysis project Ga0134121, IMG submission 96463) | Terrestrial soil microbial communities without Nitrogen fertilizer from Kellogg Biological Station, Michigan, USA - KB3-0-1 | ecosystem: Environmental > Terrestrial > Soil > Unclassified ...
ATCGCCAGCGCCGGCGGTTGCTTAACCGTAGATCCTCGCGATGTGCAGCAATTGAGTGCAGCTATCGGTCGGCTCATTGCCGAGCCCGAGTTACGGCAGAAGCTGGCGGAGGAAGCCTGTGGCCGCGCCCTGCCGACCTGGTCGGACTATGCCGTTAGCGTTCTCGATTGCCTCCAGCAACGGCAATGAATCCGCGCCTCTGGTATTGGGTAGACCGGACGCGGCGCTCGCCGCCACAACGCGGCATGCCGGATCCGCGGTTGCTTGCGCAAGCGTACGTCGACCAGGGGTTCATGCTCACCTACGTGCGCTGGGATGTGCAGACGGGGTGGCTGGCGGCCCCGTCACACAAGGAGCTTGCGGGCTTGCCGGCGGCCAAACGGGCACCTTTCGACGCCTCACAGCGAAACGTCCACGGCGGCTGGCTGCTGGTCCCCGAAGCGTTGACCTACCTGGGCGCCCCCGCAGCCAAGAGCCTGATCGCGTCGGCCCGCGGACGAGGCATGCGCACCGCGTTTCTCTACGCCGACGTCCTCGGCGAAGCGGCGGCCTTGCCCGATCAGGAAGAGGCCAACCTGCGCTATGCGAAAGCGCTGGGAGAAGCCGACCTCGTGCTGTGCTCCGACCCAGCGTCCGCGGACAAATTGCTGAATTTCCTCTGGTGCAATGCACGCCGCACCGCCAGCATGGATCTACGCTGCCGCGTCGTGCCGTTCCCAGCAGGGGACCGCAGCTACGCCACCTTTTGCAGCGACGTGTCCGAGCATTTGGTGAACAAGGGCGGGCAGCGCTCGCTGACCACGCCGGCCAACCGCCGGCTGCCGGCGCCGAACACGAAGGCGTTACCAAAGCCGCTGCTCTCGCTCTGCATCAGCACCTACAACCGCGCCGACTGGCTGCAGCACTCCCTGTTTGCGGCGCTCCAGGTCACGGCGCCGCTTGCCGACGCGGTTGAAGTGCTGGTCGTCGACAATGCCTCAACCGATCACACGGCCGAGGTCGTGCGCGCCCACTCGGGTGCTCCGCATCTGCGCTACACCCGCAACGAGCTCAACGTCGGCATGCTCGGCAATCTCAAGATCACGGCCAACGCGGCGCGCGGCGCGTATGTCTGGATCATCGGCGACGACGACATCGCGATCCCTGGGGCCGTCGAGCGCATCCTCTGGGGCATCACCACGCTCGGCGATGTTCCGCTCATCTATCTGAACTACGCCTACACGCAGATCGACCAGCCGGACCGCTTGGCGGATCTGGAGCCGATCTTCGCCAAGGCCACGCCCATCTCGCACGAGTTCCGCGACGAGTATGCCGACGAGGTGCGCTATATCGCGGCAAAGACGGAAAACTGCTTTACCGCGATCTATTGCTGCGTATTTCGCCGCGACCATGCCGTGCGGGCGTATTCCATCGACACGTCGGGTGAGCCGTTTTCGACGCTCAACACCTGCGTGCCCTCGGCCGTCCATGTGCTGAACGAGTTGTTTCACGGCCCGGCGCTCTGGCTGGGCGAGCCGTGCGTCATCGTCAACATGCACGTCTCGTGGAGTCAGTATGCGCCGCAGTTCGTGCTGGAGCGCCTGCCCGAGGTCTACGACCTGATGGAAGCAAAGGGCACGGACCGCAAGCAGGTGGACGCGATACGGCAAAGAAGCGTGCCGAACATTGTCAGTTTCATGAACCACGTGCTGAAGGGCGATGCGGACTCCGGCGCACGCATCTCGCTCGAGCGGTTGGTGCGGCGCTACAAGCACCTGGGCGACTTCGAAGCCGCGCTGGCGCATGTCTTCAGCGGCCGCGGCGGCGCTGGTCGCTTCGCCGAGCCGGCGCAGGAGGTTTTCAAGAAATATTGCGTCAACGCGTTCAAAGACTAGGTGGACCGCATGAGCATGCAGGTGCTGCAGAACGAGGCGCAGATCGCCGCGGCGCGGCGCACGATGCGCAAGATGGGCGTTTCCTTTATCGACTCGCCGCTGCGCGCGCGCTTGCGCCGGCTGGGCTGGGTGCGCGCCGAGGCCGTCGGCGACCACATCAAGAGCTGGGACGTGCTGGAGACGCTACGGTTTCTGCAGCGCCACGTCAGCAGGGACGAAGCCGTGCTCGACATCGGCTGCTACGCCTCGGAGGTGCTGCTCGCGCTGCACAAGCTCGGCTACAGGAAGCTGGCGGGCGTGGATCTGAATCCCAACATCAAGAAGATGGCGTTCCAGCAGGCCGTGAACTACCAGATCGGCGATTTCCTGCAGACGCCGTTTGCCGACGCTGCGTTCAAGGCGATTACCGCGGTCTCGGTGATCGAGCACGGCTTTCAGTCGCGGCGGCTGCTGACGGAAATGTCGCGCCTGCTGCAACCCGGCGGCTTCTTCGTTGCTTCGTTCGACTACTGGCCGCAGAAGATCGATACCACCGGTGTCACGTTTTTCGACATGGAGTGGAAGATCTTCTCGCGCGAAGAAGTCGGCGAGTTCTTGGCCCAGGCGCGCGACTTCGGCCTCGAGCCGCTCGGCAGCCTGACGGACCAGGGGGACGGCCGCGTCGTCCATTGCGGCGGCAAGCAGTACACCTTTGCCTGGCTCGTTCTGAAGAAGCGACCGTAGGTTCGATGCGCGTAGCCTTCAACGCGACGCCGCTCATCTTCCCGGCGTCCGGCGTCGCGCAATACGCGCGCGGGCTTGCCCAGGCGCTGCTGCAGCGAAACGACGTCGAATGCCTCTTCTTCTATGGCTACGGCTGGAGCGGCGAGCTGCGGCGCAGCGCCGTCCCCGGCACGCACCGCCTGAAATCCGTGCTGCTCAAGCTGCTGCCGCGGCCGGAAGCGGTGGTGCGAGGCGTTCAGCAATGGTTCTTCCGCGGCGTCGAACGGCTGGCATGCCGCGTCTATCACGAGCCGAATTTTTTTCCCTTCGCCAGCGGCCTGCCGACCGTGACGACGGTGCACGATCTGGCGCCCATACGATTTCCGGACACCTATACCTCGCAGAGCCGGCGCAAGTGGCAGACGCTGCTGCCGGGTGCGCTCAGCCGGTCTCAGCTCATCCTCACCGACTCCGAGTTCATCCGCTCGGAGCTGCTCACGCTCTTCGATATCGACCCGGGCAAGGTGCGCGCCATTCCTCTCGGCGTGAATCCCGAATATCACGTCCTGCCGGACGTGGCGCTCGCGCAGGGGCTGGCGCGCTACGGTCTACAGAGCCGGAGGTACCTGCTCTCGGTTGGGACCATCGAGCCGCGCAAGAACCTCCTGACCACGCTTGAAGCGTGTCGCGGGCTGCCGATCGAGGCGGCGCGCGAATTCCCACTGATCATCGTCGGCGGCCGCGGATGGCTGACGCGCGGCATCGATGAAGCGATCCAGAGCTTGCAAAGGGAAGGCCGCGCCCGCTATCTGGGCTACGTGAGGCAGGAGGACATGCCGGTCCTTTACGGCGGCGCCAAGATGCTGCTCTATCCCTCGCTCTACGAAGGGTTCGGCTTTCCCCCGCTGGAGGCCATGGCGTGCGGCAGCCCGGTAATCACTTCGAACCGCGCTTCGCTGCCCGAGGTCGTCGGCAGCGCCGGCGTTCAGGTCGAGCCGACGAATGTCGAGGCGCTGAAAGCTGCGATCCTCGCGCTTCTGTCGGCAACGGATCGCTGGAATGCGCTGCGTGCTGCCGGCTTGGCGAGGGCGCGTGAATTCAGCTGGCAGCGCTGCGCCGAGTCGACGCTGGCGGCATACAGGGCGGTCAATCGTTGAAACTAGGCCTTCGCCTTGTAGAGCGCTGGATTCAGCGTCGGGTCGTTGTACATCTTGAACTGCCGGTAGACCTTGAAATAGACGTCGCCGGTCTTGGCCTCCTGCAGCAGCCGATCGAGGCAGCGGGCCAGATCCGTGCGCTGCTCCAGCAGGCGGTCCAGCTTAGCCCGGCTGCTCTCGATGTGATGACGATCGACGTCCGCGCGCTCGGTCTGGATGCGCATATGGTGAATCTTCAGTGCGGCGATCGATAGCCGGTCGATCATGGCGCCGGCCGTCTCGGAATTCATACGCGCATCCGTCTTGCGGACGATGGGCTCCAGGCGCTCGAGAATCTGCTCATCGATGCGCTCGATCGCATCGTTGCGTTTCTGATTAAGCACGTCGATGGCGCGTTTGTTCGCCGCGATCTCCGCGTCGGGCACGTGCGTGCGGCGGGCCAGATCTTCCTCGGCCCACAGCTTGCAATTCTGAAAGTGATTTTCCTCAATCGCGCGCCACAACGAGTCCGCGGCGGCCGGCTGCCAACCGCCGGCCGCCGCCTGCCGGTCCTGCAGGGCAGTAAGCTCGGCGGCCTCGGGCAGAGACAGCGTCGGCGTGCACTTCCTCATTTTAGAATCTAGGATCGCCGGGCGAATACATGGTTGGGGAAGTGCTCTGAATAGAAATAATAGCCGCGCCGGCGCATATAAAGAGCGTATGACGGATCGCGCAGAAAGTTTTCGAGCACGACGACGGAAGGATTGACTGTCAGGCCGTCCATGACCTGCAATTCCCATCCCTCGACGTCCACGGACAGCAAATCCACGGCCCTCACGCCGCAGTCGCGCAGGATGGTATCCAGGCGGCGCAGATTGACCTTGATCGTCGTCGTGCTGATGGAGGGATTGTGCTCCCGGTAGCCGGCCGTGACTTTCAGGGCGGAGAAGGATTCGTAGCTGATCTCGCCGCCAGCGTAGGCGACCGGCTGATGAACCATCTCGAAGTCCACGCCATCGGCGTCCCGATCACCACAGGCGAAGGGCAGTACGTTCAGGCCGGCGGCGGCGTGCTGCGCGATGAAGTGCGGGTTGGGTTCGATGGCCAGCACGGTCCATCCCGACTCACGGAAATGACGGCTCATCGAAAGGAACGTCGGGCCGGCGGCGCCGACTTCGATCATTACGCCGTTGTCTCTGCCCGGAAAGAAAGTCTCTCGCAGATAGCGGTCAGTCTGATTCTCGGCATAGAACATGCGCCTACATTGTAAAGACATGCAGCAAGTCACCGGTTGATCAGGGTCCTAACCTTCGGCCGCTACGCCGATGCCAACTTCGGTGGGCTCGAGCGCTACGTGTTCGAGCTGGCGCGCAGCCTCACCCCCGAGGTGCACTACACAAATGTCGTTGCCGACCGGGGCGCGCCGCCGGACTTGCCGCTGCATGGCGAGACGATCCGTGCCCGTCCCTGGTTCAGTGTGCACGGCACGCCGGTGTGCCCGTCGATGCTGCTGCACGCGCACCGCGCGCAACGGCGTGCGCCGTTCGACATCGTCCACTTGCAGTTCCCCGCGGATCCGATCGCGCATTGGACCGCTGCGTCGATGCCCGCGTCGGTGAAGCGCGTCATCACCTGGCACAGCGACGTCGTGCGCCAGCAGCGCCTCCTCGCCCTGTATCGGCCCTTCTTGAATCGATTGCTGGAGCGCACACAGGCCATCATCACTCCTACGCCGGCGCACTTTTCCTCGTCGCAGCAGCTTGAGCCGGTCAAGCGGCGCCCCATCTTCTACGTCGTACCCTACGGCTTCGACCTCGGCCGCTTCTCCGCCCGCCCGCCGCTCGCCGACGAGTTGCGCCGGCGTCACGCTGCTCCGCTGCTTGTTTTCGCGCTTGGGCGGCATGTCTACTACAAGGGATTCGAGTTTCTCATCCGCGCAATGCGCCAGTTGCCGGAGGCGCGGTTGATTCTGGGTGGCGAAGGTCCGCTCACCTCGGACTTGCAGCGGCTGACGCGCGACGTTGGCGCGAGCGAGCGGGTATGGTTCGCTGGCCGAATTCCGGAGACGGACCTGCCTGCCTATTACCATGCCTGCGATGTGTTCTGCCTGCCCTCCGTCGAGCCGGCCGAGGCCTTCGGCATCGTACAGATCGAAGCTATGGCAACGGCCCGGCCGGTGGTCTGCTGCGAGCTCAACAACGGCGTCACCTGGGTGAACCGGGACGGCGTCACCGGCCTCGTCGTACCGCCCCGCGATCCGGCGGCGCTGGCGGGTGCGCTCGGCCGCCTCGGCGCCGATCGGGCATTGCGCATCCGTCTCGGCGCGCAGGCGCGCGAACGCGCGCTGGCGGAATTCACCACCGACGCCATGGCGCGCGGCACGCTCGCGGTCTATCGCCAGGTGCTCGGCGCCCGATGAAGGTCGCAGTGACCGGTGCTTCCGGCTTTGTCGGCTCGCACCTCCTGCCCGCCTTGCGACGCGCCGGGCACGCGATTTTGCCGACGCTGCACGACGCCGATGCGGTCGTGCACCTCGCCGGCATCGCGCATCGCCATGCCGTGCGTGACGAGCTCCAAGCGGTCAACGTGGGGCTCGCCGAGCGGGCGGCGCACCAGGCCGCCGCCGAAGGCGCGCACTTTGTCTTCATGAGCTCGGTGAAGGTGCACGGTGAGCGATCGCAGATGCCGTTCACTGAACGCTCGCCGATCCGTCCGGAAGACGCGTACGGCGAGAGCAAGGCACGGGCGGAAGACGCGCTGCGAGCTGTCGCCGGCCTTCGCCTGACCATCCTGCGGCCACCACTTGTCTACGGTCCTGGGGTGAAGGCGAACTTTCTTTTCCTCGTGCGTGCCCTCGCGCGCGGCTGGCCGTTGCCGCTGGCGGCCATCGACAACCGCAGGAGCTTCATCTACGTCGACAACCTGGTTGACGCCATCGTCCGCTGCCTGACCGCCGATGGCACCTATCTGCTCTCCGACGGCCAGTCGGTGTCGACGCCGCAGCTCTGCCGCGAGCTCGGGCAGGCGCTCGGCACGCACGCCCGGCTCTTCCCGTTTCCAAGCGCGCTGCTGCCGCGGAAGCTGGCTGCTTCGCTGGAGGTCGACGACACGGCGTTCCGGCGCGCGACGGGCTGGCAGGCGCCCTTCACCCTCGCACGCGGACTGCGAGCCACGGCCGACTGGTACCGCGCCCGTTAGAATCGCGTCGATGCTCGGGGCGTGCGCGCTGTTGTCCTTCATCGTGACCTTCGCGGCCCTTCGGCTCCTTGCTTCGCGCTTCAGGCGAGTGGCGCTCGACCTGCCGAACGAGCGCTCGCTGCACGAGCGGCCCGTGCCGCGCACCGGCGGCATCGCGGTCCTTGCCGGCGCGGGGACGAGCCTCGCGTTCGGCGCGCTGGCGTTGCCGCTGCCCCTCGCACTCGCAGTGGTCCTCGCGGCGCTTTCCTTCGTCGACGACGTGCGCGGGCTGCATACGGCGCTGCGACTGGCCGCGCACCTCGCGGCTGCCGCGATCTTCGTATGGTATGTCCTGAGCCCGATGCATCCGCTCGAGCTCGTGCTGATCGGCCTGGCGATCGCGTGGATCACCAACCTTTATAACTTCATGGACGGGTCGGATGGTTTGGCGGGCGGGATGGCTCTCATCGGCTTCGGCACCTACGGGGCTGCCGCGGCGCTGTCGCAGCACACTTCGCTCGCAATGGTCGACGTGGCGCTCGCCGCCGCGGCGGGCGCATTCCTCCTGTTGAACTTTCCACCGGCTCGCATCTTCCTCGGGGACGTCGGCTCTGTTCCCCTCGGATTCCTGGCGGCGTCACTGGGCGTCGAAGGCTGGCGCGAAGACATATGGCCGCTCTGGTTCGCGCTCGTCGTCTTCGCGCCCTTCATAGGCGATGCGACGCTCACGCTGCTCTGGCGCCTGGCGCGCGGCGAGCGGGTGTGGCGGGCGCACCGCGAGCACTACTACCAGCGCTTGGTGCGCATGGGTGCAGGCCATCGCGGCGCGGCGCTCACCGGCTACGCGCTGATGCTGATCTGCGCGGCAGCCGCGCTTTATGCACGTCAAGCGCCGGCTGCCGTGCAAGCGATGGCGATCGGCGCCGCGATGCTTGCGCTCGCGTCTGCCGCGGTCTGGATCGACATGCGCTGGGCACGCCACTCACGCCGGGGGTGAACTGAATCCGCGCCGCATCATTGTCATCCTGCACGACGTGGCGGTCGCAGCCCTCGCCTGGGTGGTGGCGTACTGGCTGCGCTTCAACCTCGACGTGCCGCATGAGTTCGCCCAAGTCATGCTCGCGCGGCTGCCAATCGTGCTTGCGGTGCACGGCGCGGTGTTCTGGTCGCTTGGCCTTTACCGCGGCCTGTGGCGCTACGCCAGCCTCCCCGACTTGCGCAACATCGTGATCGCGGTGGGCATCGGGGCGCTTGCCGTACCCGCGCTGATCACGCTGCTCGATCGCGGCGAAGGCGTGCCGCGCTCGGTCTACCTGATCGCCCCGATCCTGCTCGCCATGGCGATGGGAGGCAGCCGCCTCGCGTACCGGGCGTGGCGTGAGGGGCACCTTTCCTCGGTCATCGCGAAGCCCGAGGCAGCGCCGGTGCTGGTTCTCGGCGCCGGCACCGTGGCGGCGTCGCTGCTGAAGGATCTCGCCGCCAGTCCGCAATGGCGCGCCGTTGGGGTGCTCGACGACGATGCGGGCAAGCGGGGCGCCGAGCTTGTCGGCGTGAAGGTCCTCGGACCCCTCGCGTGCCTCGCCGAGATGGCCGAGCGCTACGCCGTCACGCAAGCGATCATTGCAATGCCCGAAGCGACGCACAACGAACGCAAGCGGGCGCTCGAGCTCTGCACGCGCGCGGGCATCGAGGTGATGACCGTGCCGGCGCTCGCCGACATCATCTCCGGCAGGGTGAGCGTCTCCGCACTGCGGCCGATCGAGCTCGACGACCTGCTTGGGCGCGATCCGGTGCAGCTCGACGATGCCGGCCTGCATCGACTCCTCACCGGGCACACCGTGCTAGTCACCGGCGCCGGCGGCTCGATCGGCGGCGAGCTCTGCCGCCAGATCGCGCGCTTTGCGCCAGCGCGGCTGGTGCTCCACGAGCTCTCGGAGTTCGCGCTCTACTCGATTGAGCAGGAACTGCATGACCGATTTCCGGGGATCGCCCTTTCCGCGATGATCGGCGACGCCAAGGACGAAGCGCGCACCGCCGAAATATTCCGCCGTTGCCGGCCGCACGTGGTGTTCCATGCCGCCGCATACAAGCATGTGCCCCTGATGGAGGAAGAGAACGCGATGCAGGCCGTGGCGAACAACGTGCTCTCGACGCTGGTGGTCGCGCGCGCGGCGCAGCGCACCTCCGCGGAGAAGTTCGTGCTGGTTTCGACCGACAAGGCGGTCAACCCGGCGAATGTGATGGGGGCTTCCAAACGCCTCGCGGAGCTCGTCTGTCAGGGGCTGCAGGCCGCGGGGAGCACGCAGTTCGTCATCGTGCGGTTCGGCAACGTCCTCGGCTCGACCGGCAGCGTGGTCCCGCGCTTTCGCGAGCAGATCGCCCGAGGCGGCCCACTCACCGTGACGCACCCCGAGATCCAGCGCTATTTCATGTCGATCCCCGAGGCCGCCCAGCTCGTGCTGCAAGCCGGCCTCATGGGTCAGGGCGGCGAGATCTTCGTGCTCGACATGGGCGAGCCGGTGAAGATCACGGACCTGGCACGGCAGATGATCCGGCTTTCGGGGTTCTCCGAGAGCGACATCCGCATCGAGTACACCGGCTTGCGCCCGGGAGAGAAGCTCTATGAGGAGCCGCTCGCCGACGCGGAGAAGACCCTACCGACGCCGCACCCCAAGCTGCGCATCGCCGAAGTGCGCGCGCCGAAGAACGCGCAGTTGATCGATGAGCTCACGGAGTGGGTATCGACCCGGGGGGAAGCGCCCGCCGCCGAGGTGCGCAGCCAGCTGCGACGCTGGATCCCCGAGTACGCACCCGCCGATTCAGCGGCCGTGATAGGCGCGGAACCACTGCGCAAAGCGCTGTAGTCCCGCCTCGAGCGGCGTGGCAGGCGCAAAGCCGACGGCCTGTTGCAGCGCCCGCGTGTCGGCGTAGGTCGCCTTCACGTCGCCCGGCTGCATCGGCCGCATTTCCAGCTGTGCCTTCTTGCCGAGAGCTCGCTCGAGGATCGCGATGTAGTCGAGGAGCCGGACGGGCGAATGGTTGCCGATGTTGTAGATGGCGTATGGCGATGGCTTGTCCAGGACGCGCAGCGTGCCTTCGACGATGTCGTCGACGTAGGTGAAGTCGCGCTCCATGTCGCCACGGTTGAAGACCTGGATGGGTTTGCCATCGAGGATTGCACGCGCGAAAAGGAACGCCGACATGTCGGGACGCCCCCACGGGCCGTAGACGGTGAAAAAGCGCAGTCCGGTGGCGTGCAGCCCAAAGAGATGGCTGTATGCGTGGGCGCACAGCTCGTTCGACTTCTTCGTCGCGGCGTACAGGCTAATCGGATGGTCGACGTTGTCGGACTCCGAATAGGGCAGCTTGGTGTTCGCGCCGTAGACGCTCGAGCTCGAGGCGAACACGAGATGCCGTGGCGGATGGGCGCGGCAAGCGTCCAGGATGCTGGCGAAGCCCACCAGGTTCGTCTGGATGTAGGAGGCAGGGTTCTCGAGTGAATAGCGCACGCCGGCTTGCGCCGCGAGATGGAGCACCGCGTCCGGTTTGTCCTTCGCGAAGATCCGCGATACGGCCGCGGCATCGGCGATGTCCTGCTCATGGAAGCTGAAGCGCGGGTGCTGCAGCCGCGAGAGCCGGTCCTTCTTCAGCTGCACCGAGTAGTAGGGCGAGAGGTTATCGATGCCGACGACCTGGTCGCCGCGCGCGAGCAGCCGCTCGGCGCAGTGCATGCCGATGAAGCCTGCAGCACCGGTAAGGACGACTTTCAACTCGATTCCGCCCGACGCATCTCGATCAGTTTGGCATACTTCATGTAGCTGTTCATGCAGCCGATCGAGATGTGCAGCAGGCCCGGCACGCCGTCGAGAAAGCCGAGGCGCAGCACGTAGAACTTGATGAAGCGCACGATCGGCGACGCGAGGAGGTGGAGCATGCTCGAGCTCTTGCCGAGCTCGTAGGCCTGCCGCGCGGCGAGCGTCGTGTAGCGGTTCTGGCGGTCGAGGTAAGTGGCGAGATCATCGGAGGAGTCGTGCAGCAGGTCGCCCTGCAGCGTGCCCGGCGTAACGGCGTAGAGCACCTTCTCGTGCACGAGGTCGTCGCTCCAGCGGGCATTGAGACGATTGAAAAGCCGCGGGCTCCAGTCGGGATAGCCCTCGCCATGTGAAAGCCAGCGGCCGAGGAAGCGATTGCGCCGCGGCATGCGATAGACCGGCGACACGGGCGCGGCGAGCGCGCGGCGGATGCCCTCGGCGAGTTCGGGCGACACGCGCTCGTCCGAATCGACGCAAAGCACCCAATCGTGCTTTGCCTGGTCGACGGCGAATTGCTTCTGCCGGCCGAAGCCGAGCCACTCCTTCTGCACCACGCGGGCGCCGCGGCGCGTGGCGATCTCGGCGGTCGAGTCCGTCGAAGCGGAGTCGACCACCACGACCTCGTCGACGAAGGCGAGGCTCTCGAGGCAGGCGTCGAGCACCGCGGAGGCGTTGCGCGTGATCAGTACGGCGGTGACGGGAGCGCGGGTCGCGACGTTCAAGTTCTTGTCCTGGGTTATCCCCTACAATCGCGGCCGACAATTCTAAATGGCTTTGTCCGACGCTTAAGGTCCTCTTCGTCAAGACTTCTTCGCTCGGCGACGTGGTGCATAACTGCCCCGCGATCAGCGATGTGGCGCGCAAGCATCCGGGTGTGGAAATCGATTGGGTGGTTGAGGAGCCATTCGCGGCAATCCCGTCGATGCATCCGGCGGTGCGGCGCGTGATCCCGGTGCGGCTGCGACGCTGGCGCGGCGCGTGGTGGCGCTCTGCGACCTGGCGCGAAATCGGCGAGGCTCGCCGCAGCGTCGCCCGCGAGCGGTACGACGCGGTCATCGACACGCAGTCGCTGCTGAAGAGCGCGGTCGTCTCCTGGTGCGCGCTCGGCGAGCGCCACGGCATGGACGCGGCCAGCGCGCGTGAATCGCTGGCCGCGGCCTTCTATGACCACCGGTACGCGGTGCCGCGCGAGATGCACGCCGTCGAGCGCAATCGACGCCTCACCGCGGGGGCGCTTGGCTACGAGCTCGACTTGCCGCTCGACTATGGCTTGGAGCGCGCGCCCGACGGCACCGACGAGCGCCCCTATGCCGTCTTCCTGACGATGACAAGCCGCGCGGACAAGCTCTGGCCCGAGGAGCGCTGGATCGAGCTCGGCGGCGCGCTCGGCTTGCGCGCGCTGCTCCCCTGGGGGAGCGAAGACGAGCGCCTGCGCGCTACCCGCATCGCCTCCGCCTTGCCCCAGGCGGAAGTCCTGCCGCGCCTGAAGCTCGAGCAGCTCGCGCGCCTATTCGGCCGCGCGCAGGCGGTGCTCGGCGTCGATACCGGCCTGACGCACCTCGCGGCGGCGTCTGGCGCGCGCACCGTCGGCATCTACTGCGGATCGGACCCCGCCCTGACCGGCATCTATGGCGCGGCAAGGGCCACCAACGTCGGCGCACCGGGCGCGGCGCCCTCGGTGGACGCGGTGCTGAAAGCGCTGCGATGAGGGCGCTGTACACGGTTTTGCTGCGCGTTGCGCTGCCGTTCCTGGTGCTGCGCCTCTGGTGGCGCGGCCGGCGAGAGCCGGGCTATCGCGAGTCGATTCCCGAGCGCTTCGGCATCTACCGCGGCGAAAGGCCCGGGCAGCTGATCTGGCTGCACGCGGTGTCGGTCGGCGAAGCGCGCGCTGCCGGGCCCCTGGCAAGAGCGCTGACCGGCGCGCTGCCCGATCACAGGATCCTCATCACCTGCACCACGGCCGCCGGACGCGAAACGATCAAGCAGGTCTACGGCGAATCGGCACTGACGGTGTTCTTGCCCTACGACTTTCCGGAGACAGCGCGGGCATTTCTGGAGTATTTCCGGCCGCGCCTCGCCATCGTGATGGAAACCGAGGTGTGGCCGAATCTCCTCGCGCAGTGTGCAGCCCACGGCGTGCCCGTGGTGCTGGCCAACGCGCGACTCTCCGAGAGGTCGGCGCGGGGCTACCGCCGGTGGCGCGCGCTCGCCGAGCCAGCCTTCGCTTCGCTCGCGGCGGTGTGCGCCCAGAGCGTTGCCGATGCAGAACGCCTTCGCTCCGCCGGGGCGCGCCACGTGGAGGTCACCGGCAACCTCAAGTTCGACGTGACGCCGGACCCTGCGCAGGTCGCCGCAGGTGCCGCCTGGCGCAGGGATTTGGGGCGCCCGGTCATCCTTCTCGCGAGCACCCGCGAAGGCGAGGAGTCCATGCTGCTCGCGGCGCGCCCGGCCGATGCGCGCGCGCTGCTCATCGTCGTGCCGCGTCATCAGCGCCGGTTCGATGAGGTCGCGGCGATGACCGACTCGCGCCGCAGCCGCCAGCCGATGCCCGGTGTGGGCGATCGCGTGCATCTGGGCGACAGCATGGGCGAGATGGCGTTCTATTACGGCGCCAGCGACGTCGCGATCATCGGCGGCTCGTTCGCACCGCTCGGCGGCCAGAACCTCATCGAGGCGCTAGCGACCGGCGTCCCCGTGGTCATTGGTCCGCACATGTACAACTTCGCCGAAGCGACCGAGCTCGCGCTTCAAGCGGGCGCCGCGCTCCAGGTCGCCGACGCGGCTGCCGCGATGGCTGCCGCGCGGGACTTGCTGGCGAACGAGGAAAAGCGCCGACGGATGGCCGAGGCGGGCCGGCATCTCTGCAGCGCGCACCGTGGTGCAACGGCGCGTCACCTGGCGACCTGCCGCCGTCTGCTACGGTTGTAGCGCGCGGTTTACTTCTTCGAGGTCTTCGTCGCGCAGCGTGCCGGCGGCAGCCTTCAGGCGCAACTGATTGAGGATTGCGTTGTAGCGCGCCACCGCCAGATCGCGCCGGGTCTGAAAGACCTGCTGCTGCGCGTTCAGCACGTCGATGTTGATGCGCACGCCGACCTCATAGCCCAGACGGTTGGAATCGAGCGCGCTCTGCGACGAAGTGAGCGCCTGCTCTAGCGCCCCGATCTGAGCGATGCCGTTGATCACGGCGAGATAGGTCTGGCGCGTCGTCAGTGCGGCCGTACGGCGTGCGTTCTCGAGATCCTGCCGCGACTTGTAATAGTTCGCCGCAGCTTCGCGCTCGCGCGAGCTGATGCTGCCGCCCTGATAGATCGGCACGGCGAGCTGGAGGCCGATCTGGCCGGTGGTGATCTCGCGGCCGATGCCGCTCTGCAGCGACCCGGTATCGCGCGTCGTGCCGTAAGTGCCGACGAGATCGACGGTCGGCAGGTGTCCCGCGCTCTGCCGCTTGGCCTCGAGCTGGGCGACGTCGGTGATCGCCTGCTGGATGATCACCGGATAGCTCTGCTTTTCGGCAAGGTCGACCCAGGCCTGCATGTCGTTCGGCATCGGCGGCGCCAGGCGGATGTCGCCCCGTAGCGGCTTGAGCTGCGTGTACTCCTTGCCCGTGACCAGCTGCAGTGCGCGGCGCTTCGAGTCGAGGTCGTTCTGTGCCGCGATCTCCTGCGCGACGACCAGGTCGTAGCGCGATTGCGCTTCGTGCGTGTCCGTGATGGTGGCGGTGCCGACCTCGAAATTACGCTTCGCCTGGGCGAGCTGCTCGGAGATCGCCGCCTTCTGCGCGCCGACCAGCGTGAGCGTATCCTGCGCCGCCAGCACGTCGAAATACGCCTGTGAGGTGCGCACGGTGAGGTCCTGGCTCGCCTGGGCGAAGGTCGCCTCCGCCTGCCGGGCCTGGTAGTCGGCCTGATCGCGCTGCAGCAGGTTTTGCGGACGGTAGATGGGCTGCGAGAGCGTGAGCGTGTACCCGAGGGTCGTCGGGCTGCGCACGAAGGGCGGCGCAATCACCTCGTTCTCGGACGATTGCTCGATGCGCACCGCGGCCGCGTTCGCCGAGAAGCCGATGGTTGGCAGGAGCAGCGCCCGTCCCTGCGGAATGCGCTCGCGTCCGGCGTCGAGCGAAAAGCGCGCGGCACCATAGACCGCGTCGTAGCGCTGAGCGTCACGGTAGACCTGGATCAAGTCTTCGGCGGCGGCAGGAAACGCTACCGCTGCAAGCAGAAACGCCCAGCCTCTAATAAAGCGGGACCGTCGGGTCGACGGTTCGCGACCAGGCATCCACTCCTCCCACGAGGTTATGCATTCTTGTAAATCCCGCTTTCTCTAGAAACAGGGCGACCTGCAGGCTGCGGCCGCCATGATGACAGATGGCGACGACGTCCTTGCCCGGGTCGAGCTCCGCATGGCGCGCGGCAACTTCCCCCATCGGAATCAATTGCGCGCCCGAGATGCGCGCTCTTTCGAACTCCCAGGGCTCGCGCACGTCGAGCAACAGCGGCTTCTCGCGCCCCGCATCGGCGAGCCATGCAGCCAGGTCCCGCGGGCTGATCTGTTTCATCGCCTAGAACCGGAAACGCGACGGCTGCTCGGCGTTGGTCAGAGGCGCGACGACGGTCTCGAAAAGATCGATGTTGTTGAACGCGCCCGGCGCAGTGCAGGTCACCAGGCGCGCGGTCATTACCGGCGGCTCACCCACCACGGCGAAGAGGCGCCCGCCGACTTCAAGCTGGTCGAGGAACGCGCGCGGCAGCACCGGCGTCGATCCGGTCAGCACGATCACGTGATACGGAGCATGACGCTCCCAGCCGCGCGCCGCATCGCCGGTTTCGAGCGTGATGTTGGCAGCGCCATGGCGCTCGAGATTGCCTCGCCCGAAGGCGGCCAGCGCGGGCTTCAATTCCACGGAATAAACGTGCGCAGCGCGATGCGCGAGGAGCGCCGTGAAATAGCCGCTGCCGGTGCCCGCTTCGAGCACGCGATCCGCCTTGCGGACGTCGAGTTCCTGTAACACGCGCGCCTCGAGCTTCGGCTCCCACATGCGCTCGCCTGCCGTCGCCTTTCCATCTATGTCCAGCGGAATTTGCAGGTCCGAGAAGGCGAGCGCCCTGTGCTGCAGCGGCACGAACTCCTCGCGCGGCACCACGTAGAGAAGATCGAGCACGTCCTGGTCCAGCACCTCCCAGGTGCGGATCTGCTGCTCGACCATGTTGGTGCGCGCTTGCTCTAAATCCATAAGGGCACGCGGATTATAATCACCGCTCTTGCGTTGGGGGTCCGGCTCCGGGTGGAGACGGTGAGACAAACCCTTCGAACCTGATGCGGGTAATCCCGCCGTAGGAAAACGCCATGAACGCGAATCCCAAATTCCTCGCCGCCACTGCCCACGTCGACCAAGCGGCGGTGCAGCCGCTGCCGAGCTCGCGCAAGGTGTATGTCGGTCCGCTGCGCGTACCGATGCGCGAAATCACGCAGACCGGCGGTAACCCGCCCATCACGGTCTACGACACCTCGGGCCCTTACACCGACCCGCAGGCGCGAATCGACATCCGCAAGGGGCTTGCGCCCCTCCGCGCGAAGTGGATCGACGCGCGCGGCGATGCGCGCGAGCTCGATGGCCCGAGCTCGGAGTACGGGCGGCAGCGCCTGGCCGACCCGAAGCTCGCCGAGCTGCGCTTCGACCTGCAGCGCAAGCCGCGGCGCGGGAAGAATGTGTCGCAAATGCACTATGCGCGCAAAGGGATCATCACGCCGGAGATGGAGTACATCGCGTTGCGCGAGAACCAGCGCATGGTCGAGGCGCTGGCGTTCCAGCATCCCGGGCAGTCGTTCGGCGCCCGCCTGCCGCAGACCATTACGCCCGAATTCGTCCGCGACGAGGTGGCGCGCGGCCGCGCCATCATCCCGGCGAACATCAATCATCCGGAAACCGAGCCGATGATCATCGGCCGTAATTTCCTGGTGAAGATCAACTGCAACATCGGCAACTCGGCCGTGACTTCCTCCATCGGCGAAGAGGTGGACAAGATGACCTGGGCGATCCGCTGGGGTGCCGACACGGTGATGGATCTCTCCACCGGCAAGCACATCCACGAGACGCGCGAGTGGATCATCCGCAATAGCCCGGTGCCGATCGGCACGGTGCCCATCTACCAGGCGCTGGAGAAAGTGGACGGCAAGGCGGAAGAGCTGACCTGGGAGATGTTCCGCGACACGCTCGTCGAGCAGGCGGAGCAGGGGGTCGACTATTTCACGATCCACGCCGGCGTGCGCCTGCCGTTCATTCCACTCACGGCGAAGCGCATGACCGGCATCGTCTCGCGCGGCGGCTCGATCATGGCGAAGTGGTGCCTTGCGCATCACAGGGAGAGCTTCCTCTACACGCACTTCGAGGACATCTGCGAAATCATGGCTGCCTACGACGTGTCGTTCTCGCTCGGCGACGGCCTGCGTCCCGGCTCGATCTACGACGCGAACGACGAAGCACAATTTGCGGAGCTCGAGACCCTCGGCGAGCTCACCAAGGTGGCGTGGAAGCACGACTGCCAGGTGATGATCGAAGGCCCGGGACACGTGCCGATGCAGCTCATCAAGGAGAACATGGAGCTGCAGCTCAAGCATTGCGACGAGGCGCCGTTCTATACCCTCGGGCCGCTGACCACCGACATCGCGCCCGGCTATGACCACATCACGAGCGCTATCGGCGCGGCGATGATCGGCTGGTATGGCACGGCCATGCTTTGCTACGTGACCCCGAAAGAGCACCTCGGGCTGCCGAACAAGAAGGACGTGAAGGACGGCATCATGGCGTACAAGATCGCCGCGCACGCGGCCGACCTCGCCAAGGGCCATCCGGGCGCGCAATTGCGCGATAACGCCTTATCGAAGGCGCGCTTCGAATTCCGCTGGCAGGATCAATTCAATCTCGGGCTCGATCCGGACACGGCGAAGGAATTCCACGACGAGACGCTGCCGCAGGACGGCGCCAAGGTGGCGCACTTCTGCTCGATGTGCGGGCCGCACTTCTGCTCGATGAAGATCACGCAGGACGTGCGCGACTACGTCGAGAAGGGAATGAAGGAGAAGGCGGTCGAGTTCGTGAAGAAGGGCGCGCAGCTCTACAGCAAGCCTACTTAGTCTTCATGAAGAGCTCGTCCGGATTGAAGGGCACGGCGCCGTATTCGAGCGTGCCGAGGATCCGGTAGGGCGCGTCCTTCGTGGCCTTGGGCTCGCGCGCGAGGTCGAGGAGCTTGTGCGGGGCCATGGGATTGCCCTCGGCGTCGCGGATCACCATCACGCGCGGCAGGAGGCGCTTGGTCAGGTTCTGCGCGATCACGACGCCCACCTCCCGGGTATTGAGCTCGACCAGGCTGCCGACCGGGAAGATGCCGATGCAGCGGATGAATTGCTCGACGAGGTGCGCGTCGAAGAACACGCCGCGCCACTTGTAGAGCATGCTGATCGCGGCCGAAGGCGACACCGGGTCGGCGTAGGGCCGCTTCACCGTCAGGGCGTCGAAGGTGTCGACGATCGCCGCGATCGAGCCGATCATGCCGATCTCGTTGCCGCGCAGTCCCTTGGGATAGCCGCTACCGTCGTGGCGCTCGTGATGCAGCGCGGCGATGCGCGCGAGGTCGCCGGGCAGCCCGGGCGTCGAGCGCAGGATTTCCACCGAATAGTTCACATGCAGCTTCGCCTGCTCGAACTCCTTGATCGTCAGCCGTCCGCGCTTCTCAAGGAGGTCCTTTGGCAGCCGTACCTTGCCGACGTCCTGCAACAGGCCGAGATAACCGAGGAATTCGATCTGGCCGGGCTCGAGCTGGAGGAACCGGCCGAAGGTAATCATGTAGATCGAGACGTCGAGCGCGTGGGACTCGGCGTATTCGCCTTTCGTGCGCAGCTGCGAGAAGAGCAGCAACGCATCGGGGTTGCGCAGCACGCTTTGCGTCATGCTCGTCACGGCCGACTTCAGGCGCTCGGCATCGAGCGTCTTGCCGATGCGCACTGCGGAGATCACGTCGCGCATCAGCCCGCGGCTGTTCGAGTAGGCGGTCTTGGCCGGGCCGATCTCCTGCTCGACCGGTGCGCGCTCCGGATAGGCGATGCGCGCGACGGGGGCCTCGAGCGGCGCGCTGCGCGCGAGGTCGACGATGACGGCGGCGCAGTATTTCTTGAGCGCGTCGAGCTGCTGCTGCGTGCTCAGCATGAAGCCCTGGAACACGAACGGCGTGTCCGTCCACGGCCGATCGAGCTCGGCGACGTACATGCCGAAGCGCAGCTCAGCGACCGGGATTCTCTTCCTCACCCTCCCTTAACATTACGCTGGAACCATGGATCCCGGCTCTCTCGGCGCGTTAATCAAGATCGTGGCGGCAGTCGTGGTCGCGGTGCCGCTAACGGCGTATCTCATGCAGGACAAGCTGATATTCCAGCCGCGGCCGATGGCCGAGGCCGAGCGCCAGACGATCGCGGCGCGCCACCCCGATGTCGCTGACACATTCTTGCAAGCGGCCGATGGCGTGCGCCTGCATGCCTGGCACATCAAGTCGAAGCCCGACGCCCCGCTCGTGATCTATTTCGGCGGCAATGCCGAGGAGGTTTCGTGGATGCTCGACGAGATTCCGCGGCAAGACACCGGCGCCGCGTGGCTGCTGGTCGACTACCGCGGCTATGGCGGAAGCGGCGGCGCGCCTTCCGAAAAGGCGCTCGAGAGCGACGCGGCGGCGTGGTATGACCGCTTCGCGCCGACGAACAGGCGGATCGTCGCGTTCGGCCGCAGCCTCGGCAGCGGCGTCGCCGTGCAGCTCGCCGCCGAGCGCAAGCTCGATGCCGTCATCCTGATCGCGCCGTTCGACAGCATGGTGGAAGTCGGCAAGCGCCACTATCCGTTCCTTCCGGTGAGCTGGCTGCTCAAGCATCGCTTCGATTCACTAGGCGTTGCGCCGAGGCTGACGGCGCCGCTCCTTTGCATCGTCGCCACGCACGACGAAGTGATCCCCGCCGAGCACGCCCGGCACCTGTATGACGCCTGGGCCGGGCCGAAGACCTGGATCGAGCTCGTCGCGAGCCACAACAGCATCGACGGCCACCCGGATTACTGGCCGAGCATCCGGTCGTTCCTCGCCGCTCGATAGAATCGCCGGATGAGCGAGCTCATTTACGCGCTGATCCTCGGCGTCGTCGAAGGCATCACCGAGTTCCTGCCGATCTCGAGCACCGGGCATCTGATCCTCGCCTCGGCGCTCCTCGGCGCGACCGATGAGCGCTGGAAGGTCTTCAACATCGTGATCCAGACCGGCGCGATGCTCGCCGTGGTGTGGGAATACCGCGCGCGCTTCTTTCGCATCGACATTGCGCTCTACCGCAACCTGGTCGTCGCGTTCATTCCCGCCGCGGTGCTCGGCCTCGCTTTCTCGAAGCTCATCAAGGCGTATCTCTTCCATGCCGTGCCCGTGGCGCTCGCGTTCATCGTCGGCGGCGTCATCATCCTGCTGGCCGAGCGGCGCTCGTTCACCCCCAGAGTCGAGGAGGCGCGCGCCATGACCTGGCTCGATGCGCTCAAGGTCGGCATCGCGCAGTGCTTTGCATTGATCCCCGGCACGTCGCGTTCGGGCGCAACCATCATCGGCGGCATGCTGTTCGGCCTTTCGCGCCGCGCGGCGACCGAGTTTTCGTTCTTTCTCGCCGTGCCCACGCTCGTGGCGGCGGGCGGCTATGATCTGCTCAAAAACCGCGCGCTGCTTTCGGTCCACGATGCGCCCATCTTCGGCGCTGGCCTGGTGGTCGCCTTCGTTGCCGCGTTCGTCGTGATCCGCTGGCTCGTCCGCTACGTGGCGACGCACGACTTCAAGCCGTTTGCGTGGTACCGGATCGCCTTCGGGCTGCTGGTACTGCTCACCGCCTGGACGGGCTGGGTGGACTGGCGGGACTAGTGGACGAAAATCAGCTTTGCTTCCACGGCAGGCCGGCCTTGCGCCAGCCGCCGACGGTGTTGCGGTGCCCCGCGGCGTCCTTGTCGCCTTCGAATCCCTCGAGCACGTTGTAAGTCTCGCGCCAGCCGGCGCGCATCGCGGCCTCCGCCGCGCTGTGTGAGCGCACACCGGAACGGCAGATGAACATCAGGGGCTCTTCCTTCTTGGTAGCCGCAGCCAGCTCACCGATGAATTCGGGGTTCGGACGGCTCCCGGGGTAGGTCTGCCATTCGATGGCGAGCGCCCCCGGAATGCTGCCGACGTACTGAAGTTCGGGCTTCGTCCGCACGTCCACCAGCTTGGCGCCGGCCTGCATCAGGCGGTGCGCCTCGGCCGGAAGGAGGGCCCCGGCGTAGGCGAGGCCAAGTTGCTTTCCCCGCTCGGCCGCCGTGCGCTTCACGTCATCCATGGGTTGATGCCGATTATAGGGCTGCGGCATCATTGCACTTCTCCAGTGCAAGCGATGTTTCCATGCCCGCGTCCAGTGCATTCCGGACGGTTAGAATGCCTTTCAGCAATGAGGAGCGTTTGGCACAGAATCTGCTCCTCCGCCGGGTCTACACCACTACACCAACTCAGTTCCAACTCAGCGAGGAGAAGCCGCAATGGCGACCACGACGGCCGATGACGTCCTGAAGCTCATCAAAGACAAGGAGGTCAAGTTCGTCGACCTCAGGTTCACCGACACGCGAGGCAAGGAGCAGCACGTGACCGTGCCGGTGAAGTACTTCGGCAAGGACAAATTCGAGCTGGGGCACGCATTCGACGGTTCCTCGATCGCAGGCTGGAAAGGCATACAGGCTTCCGACATGCTGCTGATGCCCGATCCGGTCAGCGCGCGCATGGACCCGTTCACCGACGAGCCGGTGCTCAACATCTCCTGCGACGTGTACGAGCCGATGGACGGCAAGCCCTACGACCGCGACCCGCGCTCGATCGCGAAGCGCGCGGAGACCTATCTCAAGTCCACCGGGCTCGGCGACGTGTCGTACTTCGGCCCCGAGCCCGAGTTCTTCATCTTCGATGGCGTCACCTGGAACATCGACATGTCGGGCTGCTCGGTGAAGATCAAGTCCGAGGAGGCGCCGTGGTCCACGGGCATCGACTACGAGTCGGGCAACATGGGCCACCGCGCGCCGGTCAAGGGCGGCTACTTCCCGGTGCCGCCGGCAGACACGCTCGGCGACATCCGCAACGCCATCTCGCTCGCGCTCGAGCAGCAGGGCGTCGAAGTCGAGGTGCATCATCACGAGGTGGCGGCGGCCGGCCAGTGCGAGATCGGCACGCGCTTCGCGCCGCTGGTGCAGCGCGCCGACTGGATGCAGATCCTCAAGTACACGGTGTGGAACGTGGCGCATTCATACGGCAAGACCGCGACCTTCATGCCCAAGCCCGTGGTCGGCGACAACGGCTCGGGCATGCACGTGCACCAGTCGGTGTGGAAGGGCGGCAAGAACCTCTTTTCCGGCAACGGCTACGGTGGCTTGTCGGAGTTCGCGCTGTTCTACATTGGCGGCATCATCAAGCACGCCAAGGCGCTCAACGCCATCACCAACCCGGGCACTAACTCGTACAAGCGGCTCGTTCCCGGATTCGAGGCGCCGATCAATCTCGCGTATTCGGCGCGCAACCGCTCGGCCGCCTGCCGCATCCCGTTCGTGTCGAGCCCGAATGCGCGGCGCGTAGAGGTGCGCTTCCCCGATCCGACCGCGAACGCGTATCTCGCCTTCGCCGCGATGCTGATGGCGGGCCTCGACGGAGTGCAAAACAAGATCCATCCTGGAGAGCCGATCGACAAGGATCTCTACCACCTGCCGCCGGAAGAGGCGAAGAAGGTGCCCAACGTATGCGCGTCGCTCGAGCAGGCGCTCTCGTGCCTGGAAGACGACCACGCCTTCCTCACGCGCGGCGGCGTGTTCTCGGAGGACTTCCTCGAGTCCTACATCGCACTCAAGAACGACGAGCTCACGCGCTTCCGCATGACCACGCATCCGGTCGAGTTCGACATGTACTACTCGGCGTAAGCGAAGGCTTTTCTCATGCATTGCAGAAGGGGCGGCCAAACCGCCCCTTTTTCTTTGGTTTGATAGACTAAGTTCATGGCTCGCGCTGCCGTCCTGGTCCTGACCGCCGTTCTCGCGGCAACCGTCCATGCGCAATCGGCCACCGAGATCTGGAAGTGCAAAAGCCCGGACGGTAAGTGGACTTACACGAACGACCGCAACGAGGCGGAAAAGATGAAGTGCGAGACGGTGACGCGCCAGGTCAATGTCGCGCCCGCGACCAGAGCGCCCACCGGTTCCACCGGCTTCCCGAAGGAATCCGCCGAGCAGCGTGCCAGCGCGCGCGAGCGCCAGCGCTCGGTGCTTGAGAAGGAGCTTGCCACCGAGCAGGCCGCGCTCGCGAAAGCCCAGCAGGACCTTTCGGCCCAGGAGGCGATCCGCAACGGCGACGAGCGAAACTACGCGCGCGTGCTGGAACGCCTGCAGCCCTACAAAGACAGCGTCGAAACGCACGAAAAAAACATCGAAGCGCTGAAGCGCGAGCTGGCTAACCTCTACAAATAGGTGGCCTCGTTCCCCGGATTGGAGCTGCTCGCCACGGCAGTGGTGGTGCTCGACGAGCGCTTCGTCGTCCGTTACGCCAATCCCGCGGCAGAGAGCCTGCTCGAGACAGGCGCGAAGAGCCTTAACGGCCAACCCTTCCTGCAGCTCTTCGCCGAGCGCGAGGCGCTCGAGCGAGCACTCGGCGATGCCGTCAACACGCATTGGGACTACTCGGCGCAGAGCGTGACCTACAGCCGTGCCGGCCGCGACCCGCTGCCGCTAACCTGCACGATGACTCGCATCGACACCCAGGGTTTGTCGCTGCTCGCAGAGTTGCGGCCGATCGAAGAGCAGCTTCGCTACGCGCGCGAGGAGCGCCTGGTCTTCGAGCAGCAGGCGAATCGCGAGCTGATCCGCAACCTCGCCCACGAGATCAAGAATCCGCTCGGCGGGCTGCGCGGCTCCGCGCAGCTGCTCGAGCGCGAGCTGGACAAGCCCGAGCTGCGTGAATACACGCAGGTGATCATCAAGGAAGCCGATCGCCTGCAACGGCTGATGGACCGCATGCTGACGCCGCACCGCACGCCGCGGATCGAGCCGATCGGCATCCACGAGGTTCTCGAGCGCGTCCGCAGCCTCATCAAGGCCGAGTTCGGCATCGAGATCCAGCGCGACTACGACCCGAGCATCCCCGAAGTGGTCGGCGACCGCGAGCAATTGATCCAGGCGGTCCTCAACATAGCGCGCAACGCGGTGCAGTCCCGCGCCAGGAGCATCAGCTTCCGCACGCGAACGGTCCGGCAGATCACCATCCTCCGGCAGCGGCACAAGCTGGCATTAGAATTGCAAGTAGTCGACGACGGGCCCGGCGTTCCGGAAGAGATCCAGGACCGGATCTTCAATCCGCTCGTATCCGGGAGGGAAGGCGGCACCGGCTTGGGACTCTCGCTCGCGCAGACGTTCGTCCAGTACCACCAGGGCGTCGTCGAGTTCGAATCCCGCCCCGGCCGCACAATATTCAGGATCCTGCTGCCGCTGACATGAAACCGGTCTGGATCGTCGACGACGATCGTTCCATCCGCTGGGTGATCGAGAAGGCGCTCTCGCGAGAAGGCATCGCCTTCGACTCGTTCTCCTCCGCTCAGGATGCGCTCGACGCCCTCTCAGCAGGCGCTCCCGAGGTGTTGGTCTCGGACATCCGCATGCCCGGCCTCTCCGGCCTCGAACTCCTGAACACCGTGAAGCAGCGCCATCCCGCGGTACCGGTCATCGTGATGACCGCGTATTCGGACCTCGATTCGGCCGTCGCAGCCTTCCAGGGGGGCGCCTATGAATATCTGCCGAAGCCCTTCGACGTCGACCAGGCAGTCGAGCTTATTCGGCGCGCGCTCGATGAGAGCCGGCGCGAATCCGAAGCGGCGGAAGCGCCTACCGAGACACCCGAGATCCTCGGCCAGGCGCCGGCGATGCAAGAGGTCTTCCGCGCCATCGGCCGCTTGTCGCAATCGAGCGCGACCGTGCTGATAACCGGCGAATCAGGCACCGGCAAGGAGCTTGTGGCGCGCGCGCTGCACCGTCATAGCGCACGCGGCGCGAAGCCTTTCGTCGCCATCAATACGGCCGCCATGCCGAAGGACCTGCTCGAGTCGGAGCTCTTCGGCCACGAGCGCGGCTCCTTCACCGGCGCCCAGCAGCAACGACGCGGACGCTTCGAGCAGGCCGAGGGTGGCACCCTGTTCCTCGACGAAATCGGCGACATGCCCGCGGAGCTGCAGACACGCCTGCTGCGCGTGCTTTCCGACGGCAGCTTCTACCGCGTCGGCGGTCACCAGCAGATCAAGGCGAACGTGCGCGTCATCGCCGCCACGCACCAGAACCTCGAACAGCGCGTGCGCGAAGGATCATTCCGCGAGGATCTCTTTCACCGCCTGAACGTCATCCGCCTGCGCCTGCCGAGCCTGCGCGAGCGCGCGGAAGACATTCCGCTCCTCGCAAGGCACTTCATGGCGATGAGCGCCAAGCAGCTCGGCGTGGAGCCGAAGCGCCTGTCGGAAGATGCGATTGCGCATCTGTCGCGTCTCGCGTTTCCGGGCAACGTGCGCCAGCTGGAGAACCTGTGCCACTGGCTCTCGGTGATGGCTGCCGGGCAGGTGATCGACGTCGGCGACTTGCCCGCGGAATTCCGCGACAGTAGCGCGGCCGCCGCGTCGGACTGGCTATCGGCGCTGGGACACGAGGCCGAGCGTCGCCTCGCGCGCGGCGACACCGGGATACTCGATTCGCTCGGCCGTCAGTTCGAGCGCACGCTGATTTCCAAGGCGCTGGCACGCACCGGGGGACGACGCATCGAAGCGGCGAACCTCCTCGGCATGGGGCGCAACACGATCACGCGCAAGATCGCCGAGCTCGGCATCGACGACAGCGAGCCGGCGAAGCCCGATCCGGCCTAGGCGGTTTTCTTGGCTGCGGCGGGCGCTTTCACGCCCGCGTCCGCGGCCTTGCGGCGATTGGACTCGAGCTTCGCGTCGACCAGGCGCACGACTTCGTCCAGCACCGGCGAACGCAGGCTCTTCTGGGCCGCGATCGCCTGCACCAGGCGGTCGACTCGCTCGATGTTCGGTGCGCCTGCATCGAGCGCACGCGCCGCCGAGGACGGGCTGCCGAGGCTCTGCGCTGCGGCCGCGTACTTCTCGAAGGGCACGAGATCCTTTTCGTCCGCGCCGAGCGATACGCAGAGCCTGACCACCCAGTTGTACATGTCGCGCGACGCCTGCAGGTCGCTGTGCACCGCTTCCTTGATCGGCCGGATGCCATCCTTCGTCACACAGCGGTAGTTGCCGGCGAGCAGCATCGACCACTTGGCGAGCGGCACGAAGACCGATTCGTGCACCTTCAGCTTGACCGGCAGCTCCATGCCTTCGAAGCGCACGGTTTCGACGTCGGCCTCCAGCTTGCGCAGAATCTTCGTGTGCTCGTCGGAAGCAAAGCGCGCGGATTTGAAGTTGGTTGGCAAGCGGACCTGGAGGACGTTCAACTTCTCTTCCGGCGGCCGGAACGCCTGTGGATCGGGACTGCAGAGCGTCATGAATTTCGGATCACAGCTCGCCCATACGCTCGCATCCGTATACGCCGCTTTCAGCGGCTCGAGCGACAGGCCCGGAATGCGCGCGAGATACGGCAGCGGCGGCATGTTCATGATCGACATCATCGGCAGCTTCGCCTTGCCGACGGCATCGAGCAGCTCGCGGACGCCCGGCAAGCGGTATTGCGGCTCCTGCATGCCGAGCACCACGAGGTCGTAGCCGGTGAGCTTCACCGCCGTCGGCACCTCCGCCGAAAGCTTCCCGGGTAGCTTGCGCGAATCGATGTCGACCAGACCCTCGCGGCCCTTGATCGGCATGCGCACCCGCGCGCCTTCCTTGTTGAAGAGCTCGGCCTCGGCGGGCGTGCATACAAGCTTGGTATTGTGGCCGGCAGCCAACAGCTTGGTTGCGAGCAGGGAGCCGTAAGAAGCCCCAAAGATCAGGATGTTGTAGGTCATGGAGCGTTCCACGATGTGAAATGTCGAGTTGCGAGGCGAGACCGCCCAGCGTACTCCGATCAGACCACGATTTCATGTTGCAGTGCCGCATTTCGATTCATAGAATGGTCCGATGCCTATCTCCGTGCCCAAAGCGCAGGACATCCAGGTGATCGGCCGTGTCACGGCGGAATTCGCTCAGATCCTCACGCCGCAAGCGCTCGATTTCGTCGCCAAGCTCCATCGCACCTTCGAATCACGCCGCCAGGAGCTGCTCGCGCGCCGCGCCGCCCGGCAAAAGGAGTTCGATGCCGGCAAGCTGCCGGATTTCCTGCCCGAGACGCGCCAGGTACGCGAGAACGACTGGAAGATCGCGGGCCAGCCGAAGGACATGCTCGACCGCCGCGTCGAGATCACCGGGCCGACCGATCGCAAGATGGTGATCAATGCGCTCAACTCGGGCGCCTCGACCTTCATGGCGGACTTCGAGGACGCCAACTGCCCGACGTGGTTCAACATGGTCGACGGGCAGATCAACCTGCGCGACGCCGTGCGGCGCACGATCACGCTCGAGCAGGGCGCGAAGCGCTACCAGCTGAAGGACAAGACTGCGGTGCTGCTGCCACGGCCGCGCGGCTGGCACCTCGACGAGAAGCATGTGTCGATCGACGGCCAGCCGGTATCCGGCGCCATTTTCGACTTCGCGCTTTTCTTCTTCCACAACGCGAAAGAGCTCATCGCGCGCGGCTCGGGCCCGTACTTCTACCTGCCGAAGATGGAGTCGCACCTCGAGGCACGGCTCTGGAGCGACGTGTTTGTCGCCGCCCAACAGGAGCTGGGCATCCCGCGCGGCAGCATTCGCGCCACCGCTCTCATCGAGACCGTGGTCGCCGCCTTCGAGATGGACGAGATCCTGTACGAGCTGCGCGAGCACTCGGCCGGCCTCAACATCGGGCGCTGGGACTACATCTTCTCGTGCATCAAGAAATTCCGCGCCAACCAGGATTTCTGCCTCGCCGACCGCAGCCAGGTGACGATGCTCGCGCCGTTCATGCGCGCGTACGCGCTGCTGCTCGTCAAGACCTGCCACCGGCGCGGCGCGCCGGCGATGGGCGGCATGGCGGCGCAGATCCCGATCAAGAACGATCCGGCGGCCAACGAAGCCGCGCTGGAGAAAGTGCGGCAGGACAAGCTGCGCGAAGTGACCGACGGCTGCGACGGTACCTGGGTCGCGCATCCCGGCCTCGTGCCGATCGCGAAAGAGATCTTCGACCAGCACATGCCGCAGCCGAACCAGTACGACCGTCAGCGTCCCGACGTGAACGTCACGGCGAAGGACCTGCTCAATTTCCAACCCGAGAAGCCGATCACCGAAGCGGGGCTGCGCAACAACATCTCCGTCGGCATCCAGTATCTCGGCGCCTGGCTTGCCGGCAATGGCTGCGTGCCGGTGTACAACCTGATGGAAGACGCCGCCACCGCCGAGATCTCCCGCTCGCAGATCTGGCAGTGGATGCGCTCGCCGAAAGGCGTGCTCGAAGACGGCCGCAAGGTGACGCCGCAGCTCTTCAAACAGTTGCTTGCCGAAGAGCTCGCCAAGGTCAAGGCCGGCGACAACGAAGGCAAGTACGATGAAGCAGCAAAGCTCTTCGAGCAGATCACGACCGACGACAAGTACGTCGAGTTCCTCACCCTGCCGGCGTATCAGCAGATCGACTAGCGCTCGCTAGAATGAGTAGCGGCGGTGCGCTACTCGATCTTTTCCGTCAACGACCATCACCCGCGCCTCACGCGCACGGTGCCGCAGCTCTACGCGCAGGTGATGCGCCAGTGCGAGCTCGCCGAATCGCTCGGCTATGACACCTTCTTCTGCGCCGAGCACCATTTCCACGAATACGGCGTCGTGCCCGATCCGGCCGTCATGCTTTCCGCGCTCGCCCAGCGCACCAAGCGGATCCGGCTCGGGACTGCGATCTCGATCCTCACGTTCCACGACCCGCGGCGCGTCGCCGAGACCTACTCGATGCTCGACATGATGAGCGGCGGGCGCCTCGTCTTCGGCGTCGGCTCGGGCTACCTCGCGCATGAGTTCGTCGGCTATGGCCAGGATCCGAAAGCGAAGCGTGAGCGGTTCAACGAGGCGCTCGACATCGTCAAGCGCCTGATGGCGGGCGAAACACTCGCCTACAAGGGCACCTATTCGGCGACGGAAAGGGCCGTGCTCAACGTGCTGCCGCACCAAGGCCGTGTGCCACCGATCTATGTCGCGATCCTCGCGCGCGAGGGCGCCGCCCATGTGGGCAGGCAGGGCAACCGGATCTTCACGGTCCCTTATGCGTCATGCAAAGACTTCGCCGACATCGGCGCGATGCTTGCCGAGTACCGGGGCGGTCGCATCGAAGCCGGCCTGGCCACCGACGACGATGACCATGTTTTCACGCTCCACACCTACGTTTCGACGAGCGACGCCGCGGCTAAGGAGGAGGTCAAGGCTGCCTACGACCTTTACGTCGACACGCGCCTCTACGCGAAGAAGCACGTCTACGAGGACATCCTCGCCAACGGTATCTGCCTCTTCGGCTCGGTGGACACGGTGGTGAGCAAGATGCGGCGGCTGCACGAGATGGGCATCCGCCATGTCGCGACGATGCATAACTTCGGCGCTCTGGATCCGGCCCGCGTCGAGCGATCGATGACGCTCTTCGCGCGGGAAGTGATGCCTCAGCTCAGGTCGACCAGGACCGGCGCATGATCTGAGGGGCGCTCGCGCTTGCGCGGTGCGAGGTCAATCGTGCACGCAGTGCAGCGTCTCGCGGGCGCCGGGGCGAGCATCGCGAGGTCGATGCGCAATCCCCAGCCGCGCTCGAATGCGTTCAGGCGGTAGTCCCACCAGGTAAACGATTTCTCCGGTTGCGGCAGCAGGCGGAACGCGTCGGCGAGGCCTGCGTCGAGCACCGTGCGCAGCGCCGCTCGCTCGGGCTCCGACACATGGATCTTTCCTTCCCAGCGCTTCGGGTTGTGCACGTCCCGGTCTTCGGGCGCGACGTTCATGTCGCCGAGCACCGCGAGGTTGGCAATCTGCAGCTGCCGTAACCAGCGCGCCAGCTCCGCATACCAGCGCAGCTTGTACGCATACTTCTCCGTTCCCGGCGCCTCGCCGTTGGGCGCGTACAGGCAGACGATGCGAAGCCCATTGATCGTCGCGTGGATGCAGCGCTTCGGATCATCGACAAAGTCGGGAATGCCGTGCGCCACGTCGGTGATCGGCGAGCGCGAGAGGATCGCGACGCCGTTGTACGCCTTCTGGCCGCAGAAGACCGATTCGTAGCCCGCCGCGCGCAATTCAGCGACCGGGAAATTAGCGTCCTCGGTCTTCGTCTCCTGCAGGCACGCTACATCGGGTCGTGCATCGCGCAGCCAGTCGAGCAGGTGCGGCAGCCGTACGCGGAGCGAATTGACGTTCCAGGTGGCCAGACGCAACTGAGCGCACCTAGGCAGTCATGCCGTTGTGGCGCAGCAGCGCATCCACCGTCGGCTCGCGGCCGCGGAAGGCGCGGAACGATTCCGCCGCCGGGCGGCTGCCGCCCACTGCGAGGATCTCGTCGCGGAAACGCTCGCCGCTCCTCGGGTCGAGGATGCCGTGCTCCTCGAAGAAGGAGTACGCGTCCGCCGAGAGGACTTCGGCCCACTTGTAGCTGTAGTAGCCCGCGGCGTAGCCGCCGGCGAAGATGTGCGAGAAGTTGTTCGGGAAGCGGTTGTAGGCCGGCGGATGCAGCACCGCGATCTTCTGCCTCACTTCCTCCAGCAGCTGGAGCGCGGTTCGCGCAGGCGCAAATTCAGAGTGCAGCCGCATGTCGAATACGGCGAACTCGAGCTGCCGCAGCATGGCAAGCCCGCTCTGGAAGTTCTTCGCCGCCACCATCTTGTCGAAGAGCTCGCGCGGCAACGGCGCGCCCGTGTCGACGTGGCGCGTCATGTGGCGCAGCACGTCCCACTCCCAGCAGAAGTTCTCCATGAACTGGCTCGGCAGCTCCACCGCGTCCCATTCGACGCCGTTGATGCCGGAGACGCCGAGGTCTTCCACGCGCGTCAGCAGGTGATGCAGCCCGTGTCCAAACTCGTGGAACAGGGTGAGCACCTCGTCGTGCGTGAAGAGCGCCGGGCGGTTGCCCACGGGACGCGAGAAGTTGCACGTGAGATAGGCGACCGGCGTCTGCAGGTTGGCGCCCTTGCGCCGCCGCGTAATGGCGTCGTCCATCCACGCGCCGCCGCGTTTCGTGTCGCGCGCATAGAGATCCATGTAGAACTGGCCGACGAGCGCGCCCGACGCATCACGGATCTCGTGGAAACGCACGTCCTCGTGCCAGCGCGGCGCCTCGGCGGGCTTGATGCGGATGCCGTAAAGCGTTTCCGCGACGCGAAAGAGGCCCTGGACTGCGGCTTCCTCGGGGAAATACTGCTTCACCTCCTGCTCGGAAAACGCATAGCGCTTCACGCGCAGCTTCTCGGAGGCGTAGGCCACATCCCAGGCTTCCAGTTTCTCGAGGTCAAGCTCGCGGCGAGCGAATTCGCGCAGCTCGGCGACGTCCTTTTCGGCGAACGGGCGTGCGCGCCGCGCGAGGTCCTCGAGAAAGGCGAGCACCTGCTGCGGCGACTCGGCCATTTTCGGCACGAGCGACACCTCGGCGTAGTTCGCGTAGCCGAGCAGCGCGGCGAGCTCGCGACGCAAATCGACGATGCGCGAGACGAGGGAAGTGTTGTCCCATTCCGCCTTGCCGAACTCCGAGGCGCGGGTCACGCTCTCGCGGTACATAGTCTCGCGCAGCTTCCGATCGTCCGCGTACTGCATGACCGGCATGTAGGAGGGCGCGTGCAGGGTGAACTTGTAGCCGGGCTTGCCGTCCCTCCCGGCCGCTTCGCGGGCAGCGTCGCGCACATCCTGCGGGAGGCCGCCGACCCGGGCCTCGTCCACCGTGAGCGTGAAGGCCTTGGTGGCGTCGAGCAGGTTCTCGGAGAACCTGGCTGCCGATCGCGCGAGCTCCTCCTGGATCACTGCGAAGCGCGCTTTCTTCTCTGACGCGATCTCGGCGCCGCCCAGCCTGAAGTCGCGCAGCGCGTTGTCGACGATGCGCTTTCGCGCGGACGACAAGGAGCCGAACGACGCAGAGGCGGCGAGCTGCTTGTACTTCTCAAACAGCGCCTGGTTCTGGCCGAGCTCGGTCCAGTATTGCGTGACCTTCGGCAGGTTGGCGTTGTAGGCCTCGCGCAGCTCCGGGCTGTCGAGCACCGCGTGCAGATGGGCAACCTGCCCCCACGCTCGCCCAATGCGCTCATTCGCGTCCTCGAGCGGCGCGACGAACGCTTCCCACGTAACCGGGGCCTCGGTGACGCGCGCAACTGTCGCGCGAGCTTCGGCGAGCAGCTCGTCCATTGCCGGCGTGACATGTTGGGGTTTCAGCTCGCCGAAGCGAGGCAAGCCGGAGAAGTCTAGGAGCGGGTTCATCAATTCAAAGCGCTTGCGGCGCGTACGCAGTTTTCAAGAAGCATGGCAATGGTCATCGGGCCGACACCGCCGGGCACGGGGGTGATCCAGCCGGCGACTTCGGCAGCGCTGGCGAATTCAACGTCCCCGGCGAGCGAGCCGTCGGTCAGCCGATTCACGCCGACGTCGATGACGCAGGCGCCTGGCTTGACCATGCGGCCGGTCACGAGTTTCGCGCGGCCGACCGCCGCTACCAGTATGTCGGCGCTACGCGCGATATTTTCAAGGTCCCGGCTCTTCGAATGGCAGATCGTGACGGTCGCATCGCGCTGGAGCAGGAGCAGCGAGAGCGGCTTGCCGACGATGTTCGAGCGGCCGATGACGACGGCGTGCGAGCCGGCAATCGACACGCCGGCGTGGTCGAGAAGCCGCATGACACCCGCGGGCGTGCAGGGGACCATGCGAGGCCTGCCAGCAAGCAGTGCGCCGAGGTTCGATTCGTGGAAGCCGTCGACATCCTTCGCCGGCGCCACGCTCTTGAGCACCTTGTCCGCAATGACCTGCCTGGGCAGCGGCAGCTGCACGAGGATGCCGTGGATGTCCGGGTCATCGTTCAGCGCGAGCACGCGCTCGACGAGCGCCTCTTCGCTCACGTTCGCCGGCAGCTCGTACATCTCCGAGCGCACGCCGGTTTCTTCGCAGGCGCGCACTTTATTGCGCACATACACGCGCGAAGCGGGGTTGTCCCCCGCGAGGATCACGGCCAGGCCCGGACGGATGCCGCGCTGCGCAAGCGCCTCGACCTCGCGCTTCACCGCGGCGCGCACCTTTGCCGCGAGCGATTTTCCGTCGAGAATGCGCGCGGCCATGGGGGCGCGCAGTCTAGCATTGCAGGCGTTTTCTGGTTAAGCTTGCCGCGCCCCCCGCAGCACTTCGATCCGGAATACAACCGCCTATGTCCGCCGTGCCGCAATTTCCTGCCGCCAACGATCCCGATGCGCTAGAGACGCAGGAGTGGCTCGACGCCCTCGAAGCGGTGCTCGAGCGCGAAGGCCCGGAGCGCGCGCACTACCTGCTCGAGCGACTGATCGACAAGGCGCGCCGCTCCGGGGCCTACATTCCTTTCTCGCCCAACACGGCGTACGTCAACACGATTGCGCCGCACATGGAGGAGCGCTCGCCGGGCAACGTCGCGCTCGAGGAGCGCATCCGCTCCATCTGCCGATGGAATGCGATGGTGATGGTGGCGCGCGCGAACAAGAGCGATGACGAGCTCGGCGGCCACATCGCGAGCTTCGCCTCGGTCGGCACGCTCTTCGGCACCGGGCAGCAGCATTTCTGGCATGCACCGAGCGACGGCCATGGCGGCGATCTGATTTATTTCCAGGGGCACTCCTCGCCGGGGGTCTATGCGCGATCGCTGATGGAAGGGCGCCTGTCCGAAGAGCGCCTGCTCGATTTCCGCCGCGAGGTCGACGGCAAAGGCGTTTCTTCCTATCCGCATCCCTGGCTGATGCCGGATTACTGGCAGTTCCCCACCGTGTCGATGGGCCTCGGCCCGATCCAGGCCATCTACATGGCGCGCTATCTCAAGTACCTCGAGGCGCGCGGTCTCGCGCAGACGGCGAATCGCAAGGTCTGGGTGTTCTGCGGCGACGGCGAGATGGACGAGCCCGAGTCGCTGGGCGCGATCGGCCTCGCTTCGCGCGAGAAGCTCGACAACCTGATTTTCGTCGTCAACTGCAACCTGCAGCGCCTCGACGGACCCGTGCGTGGCAACGGCAAGATCATCCAGGAGCTCGAAGGCGACTTCCGCGGCGCGGGCTGGAATGTCATCAAGGTGATCTGGGGCTCCTACTGGGATCCGCTGCTCGCGCGCGACAAGGAAGGGCGCCTCTTGCGCGTGATGGAGGAGTCGGTCGACGGCGAATACCAGAACTACAAGGCGAACGACGGCGCGTTCGTGCGCAAGAATTTCTTCGGCAAGGATCCGAAGGTCCTCGAGATGGTGGCTCGCATGAGCGACGAGGACATCTGGCGCTTGAATCGCGGCGGCCACGATCCGCACAAGGTGTACGCGGCGTACGCGGCTGCGGTGAAGCACAAGGGCCAGCCGACGGTGATCCTTGCGAAGACGATCAAGGGCTTCGGCCTCGGCAAGCAGGGCCAGGCGAAGAATCCGACGCACCAGCTGAAGAAGATCGACACGGCGACGATCAAGGAGATGCGCGACCAGTTCGCCATTCCGATCCCGGACGACAAGCTCGACGACCTGCCCTTCTATATCCCGCCGAAGGACGCGCCGGAGATGAAGTATCTGCACGAGCGCCGCAAAGCGCTCGGCGGCTATCTGCCGCAGCGCCGACAGAAGGCCGACAAGGTGCCGGGCGTGCCGCCGCTCGCGGCGTTCGACCAGCTCCTGAAAGGTTCGGGCGAGGGACGCGAGATTTCCACCACCATGGCCTTCGTGCGCGCGCTGACCGCGCTGATTCGCGACAAGGACATCGGCAAGCGCATCGTGCCGATCGTGCCGGACGAGGCGCGCACCTTCGGCATGGAAGGCATGTTCCGCCAGCTCGGCATCTTTGCCGCCGAGGGGCAGAAGTACGAGCCGGTCGACAAGGACCAGGTGATGTTCTACCGCGAGGACAAGCAGGGCCAGATCCTCGAGGAGGGCATCAACGAGGCCGGCGCGTTCTCGTCATGGATCGCCGCCGCCACCTCGTACAGCCACTCGAACGAAGTGACCGTGCCGTTCTACATCTTCTACTCGATGTTCGGCATGCAGCGCATTGGCGATCTTGCCTGGGCCGCGGCCGACCAGCGCGCGCGCGGGTTCCTGCTCGGCGCCACGGCGGGCCGCACGACGTTGAACGGCGAGGGTTTGCAGCACGAGGACGGGCACTCGCACGTGTTCTCCTCGGTCATTCCGAACTGCGTGTCCTACGATCCGACCTATGGCTATGAGGTCGCGGTGCTGATCCAGGACGGGCTGCGGCGGATGGTGACGAACCAGGAAGACGTCTACTACTACATCACGCTGATGAACGAGAACTACGTTCATCCGGCGATGCCCACCGGGGTAGAAGCCGGCATCCTGCGAGGCGCGTATCTCCTACATGAGTCGAAGGCGAAGCACAAGGCACGCGTCCAGCTCATGGGCTCGGGCACGATCCTGCGCGAAGTCGAGGCGGCGGCCGAGCTCCTCGAGAAGGACTGGGGCGTCGCGGCCGATGTGTGGAGCGCGACGAGCTTCACCGAGCTGCGCCGTAGCGGCTTGGCGACCGACCGCTGGAACATGCTGCATCCGGAATCCAAGCCACGCGTGCCCTACGTAACCGAGTGCCTGGAGAAGCGTCCGGCAGGTCCGGTAATCGCCGCCTCGGATTACATCAAGACCTTTGCCGATCAGATCCGGCCGTTCATCCCGAAAGACCGCATCTATCGCGTACTCGGCACCGACGGCTTCGGGCGCTCGGATTCGCGCGCGAAGCTGCGCCACTTCTTCGAGGTCAATCGCTACTTCGTGACCATCGCCGCGCTCAAGGCGCTCGCCGAACAGGGCGAAGGAAAGGCGAAGACGGTGGCCGATGCGATCAAGAAGTACGGCATCGATCCCGACAAGGCGGATCCCGTCACCGTATGAATCAACCGGTAGTCGTTCCCGACATCGGCGACTTCAAGGAAGTCGAAGTCATCGAGGTGCTGGTCAAGCCGGGCGACGCCGTCTCCAAGGAACAGTCGCTCATCACGCTCGAGTCCGACAAGGCGACGATGGAGATCCCGTCGCCCGCGGCGGGCGTGGTGAAGGAGCTGAAGGTCAAGACCGGCGACAAGGTGTCGCGCGGCACGCCGATTCTGCTGCTCGACGCCAAGGACGAGGCGAAGAAGGCCGAAGCGAAGAAGGAGGAACCGAAGAAGGACGAGCCGATGAAGCGGGAAGCCCCCCGCCAGGCTGCGGCGCCGTCGGGAGGCGCTGGCGTGCAGACCGTCGGCGTTCCGGATATCGGCGACTTCAAGGAAGTGGAAGTCATCGAAGTGCTGGTCAAGCCGGGCGACAAGGTGGCCAAGGAGCAGTCGCTCATCACGCTCGAATCCGACAAGGCGACGATGGAGATCCCGTCGCCGGCCGCCGGCGTGGTGAAGGAGCTGAAGGTCAAAACCGGCGACAAGATTTCGCAGGGCATGCCGATCCTCGTGCTCGAGGGAGCCGAGCAGCGCTCTGCGCCCCGTAGCGAGACGAAAACAGAAGTGCACAAGGCCGCGCCCGCAGCGCCCGCGCCTGCACCAGCCGCCTCGGCAGGGACGCGGCCGGTGCCGCGCGAGCCGCGTGACGAGACGACGAGCAAGCCGCACGCGAGCCCGTCGGTGCGCAAGTTTGCGCGCGAGCTCGGCGTCGATCTCGCGCAAGTGCCGGGCAGCGGCCCGAAAGGCCGCATCCTGCACACGGATGTACAGGCGTTCGTCAAGGGAGCGCTCGCGCGCGGCCCCGCGCCGGCGGCGGCGAAGGCAGGAGGCGGCGGGTTGCCGTTCAATCTACCGGCCTGGCCGGACGTCGACTTCGCCAAGTTCGGCCCGGTCGAGACGAAGCCGCTCGCGCGCATCCAGAAGCTCTCGGGGCCCTACCTGCATCGCAACTGGATCTCGATCCCTCACGTCACGCAGTGCGACGACGCGGACATCACCGACCTGGAAGCCTTCCGCAAGGCGCAGACCGCCGAGACGGAGAAGAAGGGCTTCAAGCTCACCATGCTCGCCTTCATGATCAAGGCCTGCGTGACGGCGCTGCGGCAATACCCGCAATTCAATTCTTCGCTCGATAAATCGGGCGAGAACATCATCATCAAGAAGTACTTCCACATCGGCGTGGCGGTCGACACGCCGGGCGGGCTGGTCGTGCCGGTGGTGCGCGACGCCGACCGCAAGGGCGTGTTCGATCTCGCGCATGAGCTCGCCGAGATCTCCAAGCTCGCGCGCGACCAGAAGCTCAAGCCCGGCGACCTGCAGGGCGGCACGTTCTCGATCTCGAGCCTCGGCGGCATCGGCGGCTCCTACTTCACGCCGATCATCAACGCGCCCGAGGTCGCGATCCTCGGCGTCTCGCGCTCGGTGATGAAGCCGGTGTGGGACGGCAAGCAATTCGTGCCGCGCCTCATGCTGCCGCTCGCGCTTTCCTACGACCATCGCGTCATCGACGGCGCCACCGCCGCGCGCTTCACGTCGTACCTCGTGTCTGTGCTGTCCGATATCCGCAAGCTGATCCTCTAGTGGCCGCATCCGAGGTGAAGGTCCCCGACATCGGGGACTTCAAGAGCGTCGAAGTCATCGAGGTCCTGGTCAAGCCGGGCGACAGCGTCACGAAAGAGCAGTCGCTCATCACGCTCGAGTCCGACAAGGCGACCATGGAGATTCCGTCGCCCGCGGCGGGCGTGGTGAAGGAGATCAGGCTCAAGACCGGCGACAAGGTCTCGCAGGGTTCGCCGATCCTGGTGCTGGAAACGAGCGGTGCTCCGGCGGCCGATAAGCCAGCCGCCGCCAAGCCCGCGCCGGCAGCGACGGCATCACCCGCGCCTGCACCGAAAGGCGACGTCGATTGCGATGTGGTGGTCATCGGCGGCGGCCCGGGCGGCTACTCCGCGGCGTTCCGCGCGGCCGATCTCGGGCTGAAGACGGTGGTGGTCGAGCGCTATCCGACGCTCGGTGGCGTCTGCCTGAACGTGGGCTGCATTCCGTCGAAGGCATTGCTGCACACCGCGGCGGTGGTGGATGCGGCGCGCCACCTCGGCGATCACGGCATCAGCTTCGGCGAGCCGAAGCTCGATCTCGCCAAGCTGCGCGCGTTCAAGAGCAAGGTGGTGGCCAAGCTGACGGGCGGCCTCGCCGCCATGGCGAAGATGCGCAAGGTCACCGTGATGCAGGGCGTCGCGAGCTTCACCGGGCCCAACTCGCTTTCGGTCGACGGCAAGCCCCTGCGCTTCGCGCACGCGATCATCGCGGTGGGCTCGCAAGCAGCCAAGCTGCCGTTCCTGCCCGAGGACCCGCGCATCGTCGATTCGACCGGCGCGCTCGAGCTGCCGAGCGTGCCGAAGAAGATGCTGATCATCGGCGGCGGCATCATCGGCCTGGAGATGGGCACGGTGTACTCGACCCTCGGCACGCGGCTCGACGTGGTCGAGATGATGGATGGCTTGATGCTCGGCGCCGATCGCGACCTGGTAGCGGTCTGGGAGAAATTCAACAAGGGCCGCTTCGACAACGTGATGCTGAAGACCAGGACCACCAAGGTCGAAGCATCGCCCAAGGGACTCAGGGTCTCGTTCGAGGGCAAAGATGCCCAGACCTACGACATGATCCTCGTCTCCGTGGGGCGCATGCCGAACGGCAAGAAGATCGCTGCGGAGAAGGCCGGCGTCGCGGTGACCGATCGCGGCTTCATCGAGACCGACGAGCAGATGCGCACCAACGTGCCGCACATCTTCGCCATCGGCGACGTGACGAAGAACCCGATGCTCGCGCACAAGGCGGTGCACGAGGCCCATGTGGCGGCGGAAGCCATCGCCGGGGAGAAGTCCTACTTCGACGCGCGCGTCATTCCGTCGGTCGCCTATACCGATCCGGAAGTGGCATGGGTCGGCCTCACCGAGGAAGAGGCGAAGAAGGCGGGCACCAAGGTTGGCGTCGCCAAGTTTCCCTGGGCCGCGTCGGGACGCGCGATCGCCAATGCACGCGACGAAGGCTTCACCAAGCTCATCTTCGACGCCGAAAACCATCGCATCCTCGGCGGCGGCATCGTCGGCACCGGCGCGGGCGACCTGATCAGCGAGCTCGCGCTGGCGGTCGAGATGGGCGCGGATGCCACCGATATCGGCAAAACGATCCATCCGCATCCGACGACCAGCGAATCGGTCGGCATGGCCGCCGAGCTCTTCGAAGGCGTGTGCACCGATCTGCCGCCGCAGAGAAAGAAATGACCCAGGACGAGCTCAAGCGCAAAGTGGCGGAGGCGGCGCTCAAATACGCACAGGAAGGCGTGATCGGCGTCGGCTCCGGCTCGACCGTCAACCTGTTCATCGACGCCCTTGCGACCATCAAGGGCCGCATCGAGGGTGCCGTCGCGGCATCAGAAGCGAGCGCCGAGCGCCTGAAGAAGCACGGCATCCGCGTCTTCGACCTGAACAGCGTGAACGCCCTCGATGTCTATGTCGACGGCGCCGACGAGGTCACCGAGCACCTGCACATGGTGAAGGGCGGCGGCGGCGCGCTGACGCGCGAGAAGATCATCGCAGCGGTGGCGAAGAAGTTCGTCTGCATTTGCGACGCCTCGAAGCTGGTTCCGGTGCTGGGCAAGTTTCCGCTGCCGCTGGAAGTGATCCCCATGGCGCGCAGCCTCGTCGGGCGCGAGATGCTGAAGCGCGGCGCGCAGCCGGTGCTGCGCGAGAACTACAAGACCGACAACGGCAACCTGATCCTCGATTGCCACGGGCTCGTGCTGCTCGATCCACCGACGATCGAGGCGGAGCTCAACAACATCGCAGGCGTGGTCACCAACGGCATCTTCGCGCGCCGGGCGGCAGACGTGCTGCTGCTCGGGGGCGAAAAAGGGGTCAGCACAATCTCGCGGAAATGACGCAATGACGAACATCGGATACCACGGCCTCTGAGGCCTGCTCATCCTCGCCGGAGATATCTGGGCGATCGTCAGTATTCTGCAAAGCTCCGTCTCCAACGAGAAGAAACTGATCAGGATCGTCGCGGTGATTCTCCTGCCGCTGCTGGGGCTGATCCTGTGGTTCTTCCTCGGCCCCGGGGCGCCAGGGCAGCGAAGCCGGCTCTAGTCTTTCGCCTCGACCCGCGTCTTCGACCTGGCGAAGATGTAGGCGAAGCCGATCCCGGCGAGCACGGCCGAGTCCTGCTTCACCAGCGGGCTGCCCTCGAACACCGCGCCATGCAAGTCGTAGGCGCGCACGAACGCGCCCACCCAGACCGAGCCGAAGCGCTTGTTCAGGCTCGCCGTCAACTGCGTGCCGCCGTATCCGGCGCTCGCCGCGTAGGCCGGCCGGCCCGGCGCCGCGAACTGCGGATCGACCTGGTAGTAATACTCGTTGTAGCGCTGGTCCGTGAACACGGGGCCCGCCTGTATACCGAAGCGCCAGCCACCCGCGGGCCCCGCATTGCGCATGAACCAGTCGATCACCGGATTGAACACGACGCCGATGTAACGCGCGCTCAGGGAATCGAACGCGAACGCCGCGCGCAGCGGCAGCTGCAGCGTGAGCTCGTCGGTATCGGCGGCGTTCTGCCACAGCTTGATCCGCAGCACGGGACCGATCTCGACCGTCGGCAAGAGATCCGGCATGCCGTGGCGCGCGTCGTTCCGCTCGCTCGATGCAGGCTGGCTCGCGTTGAGCGACAGGTCGAGGTCGGCGCGGCCCTTTTCGAGCAGCTGCAGCGAAGCCAGGTCATGACGGTCGTCCATCTTCAGCAACTCGCCCCGATAGCGCAGGTAGGGCAAGGGAACGAGATAGCTGCGCGATTGGTTCGAGCCGCGGTAGTCGGGCAGCCTCAGGGCGTAGGCGCCCACGCCAGCTTCCCACAGCGGCAAGTCCTCGGCGCGCGCGGGCGATACTGCCGCGGCGAGCAGGGCGAGCAGCGAACCGAAAAAAATCACCGCGCCAAGCCGCGCAAGGTGAGACCGCCCGAGATGAGCTTCCACGCCACCATGCGCGCGATCAGGGCGACGTCGGCGACCGGCCGGAAGTGGCTGCACCGGGCGCCCGGCTCGTAGACCGCCGGGACCGGCACCCAGGCGAGCGCCACACCGCGCCGGCCCGCCTCGATCAGCACCTCGCTCTCGAAGACGAAGCTCGCGGCGCGCGCGAGGCGCGCGGGCAGCGCGCGCAGCAGGCTCGCCGGGTAGACGCGGAAGCCCGATTGGCTGTCTTCGATGCGCTGGCCGGCCGCCCAGCCGATCCAGAAGTTGGCGACGCGGTTCGCGTAGTAGCGCTCGGCGGGCATCCTGTGGCCGTCGTGCAGCCGCGCCCCGACGATCAGCGCTTCGGGGTCGCGGCGGTGCGCGGCGAGCAGGCGCGGGATGTCCTCCGGCCGATGCTGGCCGTCGCCGTCGAGCGTGACCACCGCGCTCGCCTCCTCCGCGAGCGCGAGCGCCATGCCGCGCCACAGGCTCGCCGCCTTGCCCAGGTTGCGCGGGTTGCGCACCAACGTCACCGGCAGGCCGTCCAGCGCCGCCGCGGTGCCGTCGCTCGAGCCGTCGTCGACCACTATGACGCTCGGGATATGGTCGAGCGTGCGCTCGACCACGCCACGGATCGTCGCGGCCTCGTTGTAGGCGGGAATGACGACCGCGCAACCCTGACCTTCCTTGTGCATCTGTCTATACTGACCCAAGACGATCGACGGCGGAAGGATGACTGAGAACCGATGTGATGTCCTGGTGATCGGCGGCGGCCCGGCCGGATCGACGATCGCCGCCCTGCTCGCGCAGCAGGGACGCGACGTCCTGCTGCTTGAAAAATCGCACCACCCGCGCTTCCACATCGGCGAGTCGCTGCTGCCCCTCAATTTGGAGTTGTTCGAGCGCCTGGGCGTGGCCGAGGAAGTCAAGGCGATCGGCATGCCCAAGTATGGCGTGGAGTTCGTCTCGCCCTGGCACGACAAGCCGTCGATGCTCGATTTTGCCGATGCGTGGGACAAGGCCTATCCGTCCGCCTACCACGTGCGCCGTTCGGAGTTCGACCAGATCCTGTTCCGCAATGCCGTGCGCAGGGGCGCGCGCGCCATGGAAGGCTGCCGCGTAACGCAGGTCGATTTCCGTCCGGGTGGAGCGGACGTGAGCGTGCGGCAGGAGGACGAAGAGGAGCGCACTTGGCGCACCCGCTTCGTGGTGGATGCTTCCGGCCGCGACACGTTCCTCGCCAGCCGCCTCGGCTTCAAGCAGCGCGACACGAAGCACAACAGCGCGGCGATTTTCGGCCACTTCTCCGGCGTGACGCGGCTGCCGGGAAAGCTGGAAGGCAACATCTCGATCTTCTGGTTCGATCATGGCTGGTTCTGGGTCATCCCGCTGACCGACGGCGCCACCAGTGTCGGCGCGGTGTGCTGGCCGTACTATATGAAGTCGCGCAAGACGGAGCCGCGGCAGTTCCTGCTCGATACGATTGCGTTGTGCCCGGCGCTGGCAGAGCGCTTGCGCAATGCCAGCCTGATTTCGCCGGTGACCGCCACCGGCAACTACTCCTACAGCGCCACACGGGCCGTCGGCGCGCAATACATCATGCTGGGGGACGCGTTCGCGTTCATCGATCCCATCTTCTCGTCGGGCGTGTTCCTGGCAATGCACAGCGCTTTTGTCGGCGCCGACACGGTCGCGACCTGCCTCGACCAGCCGCAGCGCGCGCCGAGCGCGCTGCAAGCCTACGATGCGAGCGTGCACCGCGGCACGGGGGCATTTACCTGGTTCATCCACCGCGGCACGTCTCCCATCCTGCGGCACCTGTTCATGAACGCTAGCAACCGGTTCCGGATGCAGGAAGCGCTGCTCTCGATACTTGCCGGCGATATTTTCCGCGGCACGCCGGTCGGCTTCAGGCTGCTCGCATTCAAGTGCGTGTACTACCTGATGAGCGCCTTCAACCCGAAGACGAGCTTCATCGCCTGGATGCGGCGCAAGCGGCTGATACGCGCCGACCCGGGCCCGGTGACAACCGCGTAGCAATCCCCGGCGGCAATCAGGCCATCGCGCCGTTGATGGAGATGACCTGCCCGGAGAGGTAGCCGGCCTGCTCGGAAGCGAGGAACGCCACCAGCGCGGCCACCTCCGCCGGCGTTCCGGCGCGCTTCATGGGCACCAGACTCGCGATCGCCTTCTTGTCGAACAGGCCATCGGTCATGGCAGTGGCAATGATTCCAGGCGCGACCGCGTTTACCGTGATGCCGCGGCTGGCAAGCTCGATGGCCAGGGATTTCGTCGCGCCGTGCAGCCCCGCCTTGGCCGCGGCGTAGTTGGCCTGCCCGCGGTTGCCGATCTGCGCCGCGACGGAGGTGATGTTGATGACGCGGCCCCAGCGCGTCGCCATCATTGCCATCAGCAGCGGCTGCGTCACGTTGAAAAACCCGTTCAGGGATACGTCGATCACGCGTGACCATTGCGCGCGCTTCATCGCCGGCATGACTGCGTCGTCGTGGATGCCGGCGTTGTTGACCAGGACCTGGACCGGTCCCGCGGCCAGCAATTCCTGCAGCGCCTCCGCGGTGCGCTCAGGGTCGGTCACGTCGAACGCCACCGCCTGCGCGGCGCCGCCGCCGGCACGGATCCCGGCCGCGATCCGCTCGGCTTTCGCAAGGCCGCGGTTGGCGTGCACGATGACGTGCAGGCCGTCGGCGGCCAGCCGAGCGCAGATCGCCGCGCCGATATCGCCGCTGCCGCCGGTCACCAGTGCTCGTTTCATTTCGCTATGGGCGACGCGTCGAGCGCCACCAGGGCCCGGCCACTCAACACCTCCAGCTCACCCACCCGCAGCTTGAAGCTGTACACCACGTGCGCGCCGTCGCCTGCCACCTGCTCGGCCTCGACCACCAGATCGCCGGCAAGGTCGTCAAGGCGCTCGGCTCGGCACTCGACATCCCTCAAGCTCGCCAGGTAGCCCGCGCGCGGCCTGCCGGCGATGTTCCCGGCGAGGCCGCCGTGAACGGCCATCGCCTGCACCGCGTACTCGACGCCGCACACTGCCGGCAGCCGTCCGTCCGCGCGCAACGGATTGTCCGCGGCGTGGTGGCTGCGGCTCATGCAAAGGATGCGCTTGGCGTCCCAATCCACCACGCCGTCGAGCAGGCACATCGCCCCGCTGTGCGGGATCAAGCCGGCGATCTGGGCGCCGGTCAGTCGCATGGCGTCACCGCCATGCGCACCTGGGTGCCGGTGACATATTCGAGGAAGACCTGTTCGGAGGAGCGGCGAGTGAGCGCTGCCAGCAACGGCAGGCAGCGGGCCGCCGGAACGCCGATCCTCAGCGCTTCGAGGCCGGGATCGTCCATGCGGGTCGCCCCGGCTTGCTGCGGCTCGAATTCAATGTCGAGGCGCGCGATGGCGCCGGCGCTCGCCTGCGGCGCGAGCACCAGCGCCGCGCCAAAGGTCGCGCCGATCGGGCGCGCCGTGCCCAGTGGCGCGGGGTAGGGATGGTCGTACACGATGAGGGCAACGGGATTGCCGTCAACGGCGACCTGCGACGCCGCGTCGAGCAGGCCCGCCGCGAAGCTCGAATCGTGGCAGCACAGGCTGGTGGAAGGCGCGCGGCATTGCGTGGCAATGCTCCAGTATCCGGCCGCCGCGTTGTGAACGGAGTTGTGGAAGCGCGTCGGCGAGACCTGCCGCTCCGGCGTGGCAAGCGATTCGCACATGGCGTGCACGTTGTCGCAGTCTCCGCTGGAAGATGCGAACACGGTCGCCAGGTTTGCCGCATCGCGCCTGGCCGCCGCGATTGCTTCGAGCCCCGCCGCGAGCGCGAGCTTGGCGGGGACGCCGGCCCGGCGCCGCTCGGCGGCCGGCAGCAGCGCGCTCGTCGAGACGGACGTGGGCGCAGGCCGGTAGGCCTGCCCGCCGGCAAGCAGCGCGCGGCTCGCCTGCCAGCCGTTGAGTCCGGGCCCGACCAGCCCTATGCCCTCGACGAATGCGCGCATCAGCCGGCCGCTCCCAGCACAACACTGCAATTGCTTCCGCCGAAACCGAACGAATTGCTCAGCACTCGCCGCACGCTAGCCGGTCGCGGCTCGAGCAGGTAATTGCAGCGCATTGCGGGATCGACCTGGCGGGTTTGCGCGCTGCCGGGCATCACGCCACGCTCGATCGCCAGGATGGAGATGATGATTTCCGTGATTCCGGCCGCGCCCAGCAGGTGTCCGGTCGCGCCCTTGGTGGAGCTGCAGGGCGTCGCGCCATCGAACACACTCGATATCGCGCGGTCCTCGGCCGCGTCATTGGTGCGGGTACCCGTGCCGTGCAGGTTCACGTAATCGATGTCGGCGGGCGCAAGGCACGCGGACTGCAACGCGCGCTGCATGGCGAGCCGTGCGCCGAGGCCGTCGGGATGCGGCGTCGACATGTGGTGGGCGTCACAGCTGTCGCCGATGCCGAGCAGCTTGGCACCGGCGTCGGTCTTCGGGTCGACCCGCTCCAGCAGGGCAAGGCCCGCGCCCTCGCCGATGGAGATGCCGGCGCGCTGCGCATCGAAAGGCCGGCAGGGCCCGCGCGCGGTCAGCTCCAGGGAATGAAATCCATAGAGCGTGGTCAGGCACAGCGTGTCCACGCCGCCCACGACGGCGGCATCGCAGACGCCGGCGGCGATCATGCGCGCCGCGCTGCCCAGCACCTTGGCGGACGAGGAGCACGCCGAGGACACGACGAACGCCGGACCCTGCAAATCCAGATACCGGCGCACGAAATCCGCCACCGAAAAGGTGCTGTGCGTTTCCGCGTAGCGGAACTTGGGCGGCAGCGCACCGGTCGCGGGTTCGCGACGGTGAAAGGCCAGTTCGGTCTCCAGGATGCCGGAGGTGCTCGTGCCCATGAACACTCCGATGCGCGCTGCCCCGTAGCGGCTGCGAGCGTGCGCCACGGCCCCGGCAAAACCGTCGTGCTCGATCGCGAGCTGCGCCATCCGGTTGTTGCGGCAGTCGTAGGCGCCGAGGTCGGAACGCACGGGCAGGGCTTCAAGTCCGCGAACGCGTCCGATATGAGTGTCGAGCGCCACGCCGTCGAAATCGCAGGGCGTCAGTCCGGAGCGCTTTTCGAGCATTGCGCCGGCGAGCGCCTGCGAGCCGGCTCCCAGACAGTTCACGGTGGAATAGCGGGTAATGGCGAGCGGTTGCACGAGTGGAATTTAAGCACGGGCCAGCAAGCCATCCCGCCGGCCGAGAATTGCGGAGAATGCCAGTGTCAGGATGGTTCCTGTCGCGACCGTCATGCCGATGTCGTGGAGCACCGGAACTTTCGAGAACGCGAGCAGGCCGAAGCCGATCACGGAGGTTGCGTTGGCGAACAGCAGCGACACCATGGTGCGTTCGCGGTCGCCGCTGGAGGGCGCCTGGCGGTCGAAAAACAGCGAATAATTGGATCCGACCGCGACGACCAGCAGCAGCCCCACCAGGTGAAAGATGGAAAGCGGATAGCCACTCAGCGCTAGCGCGCCAGTGGTCACCAGAACCGCGGCGGCAAGCGGCGCGAGCACTTCGAATACCCGGCGCGGCGAGCGCAAGCTTGCGAAGAGGAGCAGGACGATCGCCGCGCCGCCCAGCAGCGAGTAGGTCAGGGCCTCTGCCTGATAGGTCCGGTAGAGCTGATCGGACTCGTGCTTGAGATCCAGCAGGACGGCCCGCGCGCCGGGCGGGGCGGAGATGTCCCGGGCGACCTCTGCGGCGTCCTTCACGTCGCGTAGCGGCAGCATAGCCACCCAGCCGCTCTCGCGCCGCACCAGCAGCGCATCGAGCCTCAGCGCAAACCGGGTGCGCTCGAGGCTGCCGCGGTCGATCAGCGGCATGCGTTTCGCGGCAGCAGCATCTTTGAAGAACGGCTCGAACACCTGAGGCCGGAAAGGCAAGCCTTGCAAAGCGCGTCCGAGGTTTGCGCGCAGTTCGGCGGCTGGCGGCAGAGCGTTCTGGCGGGCAAGCTGCGCCTGCCGGCTGGG
>Ga0134121_10000471_pt1 | contig 46898 bp, 45 predicted proteins | sample KB301_FD_96463 | JGI IMG/M metagenome (GOLD analysis project Ga0134121, IMG submission 96463) | Terrestrial soil microbial communities without Nitrogen fertilizer from Kellogg Biological Station, Michigan, USA - KB3-0-1 | ecosystem: Environmental > Terrestrial > Soil > Unclassified ...
GACATCGCGGGGTGGTGGCCGTCGGCGGCGATCTCGGCGGACTTCACGGCGTCGCCCTCGACGACGAAGTTGCCCTTGTACTTGTTCCACTCCTTGGACCACTTGCCCTCGTCGAACTTCTCCTCCCAGAGCAGCTCGCCGCGCTTCACCATCCAGACTTTGCCGTCGGCTTTTTCCTTCTTCTTGGGCTTGTCTTGAGCGAAGGCCAGGCAGGGGAGGAGGGCGAGGAGGACAACGACGGTGGATCGCATATTCCCGCTCCTTGGTAGTTATTGGTTCTACACCCGAGCGGCGGGAATATTTCGGGGGCGGTCTACAACTTCTTGGAGACGTAGTTCGGGTGCGGCGTCATCATGACGAGCAACGTCAGGTTGCCGCCGCTGTCGTTCTTCACCGAGTGCTCGACGCCCGAGGGAACGTAGACCACGTTCTTCTCGCCCACCTCGCGCAGCTCGGAGGCGATCTTGAAAAGGCCGCACCCCTCGATCACGTAGTAGATCTTGTCGCAGCCCTCGTGGACGTGAGGCTTCTGCTCCTGACCCGGGGAGACGGCGTACACGTCGCAGAACATCTTCTCGCTCTCGAACAACGAGACCTTGGAGAGTTTCTCGGCGGAGAACTTCCGGGCGTCCATCACGCTTTTGACGTCCATGCTGCCTTTCTCACCGCGAAGACACGGCCACCCCGGCGTTCGCGGTGCAGGTTAGATACGTCGGTCAGAGCCCCAGCGCGAGGCGCATCCCCAGGGCGTTGGGGAGCCGCTTGATGCGGCGGATCTTTCGCGCGGTCTTCTTATAATTGTACTCCACCCGGCGGAAGAGGACCGTCTTGCCGTCGAAGATGACGTAGCAGGAGCGGGTGTCGCCGTCGCGGGGCTGGCCGACCGAGCCGACGTTGACGAAGAACTTCCCCTTCACGACGGGGTAGGGCCCTTCGATCCGGTTCTGCTGCAGGAAGGGCCGGTTCTCGAAGAAGATGCCCGGCAGGTGGGTGTGGCCGCCGAAGGCCACCCGCTTGATCTTCTTGAAGATCTGGGTCATGAACTCCGGGTTGTAGCACGCCTCGGGCATCACGTACTCGCGCGTCGGATCGATCGGCGACGCGTGGACGTAGAGCACGTCGCCGTGGGTGGCGAAGCGCGGCATCTGCTCGAGGTAGGTCCAGTACTTGCGGTTCTCGTGGGCGGGGTAGTGGGGGGACTTCAGCTGGTCCTTGGTCCACCAGGCGGAGGCCTCCGCCTTCCAGTTGAAGCCGACGGGCTGGTAGAGGATGCCCTCCTCGTGGTTGCCCATCAGGGTGAACTCGAACAGGTCCATCGCGATCTTGAGGACCTGGCGCGGGCTGGGGCCGTAGCCCAGGAGGTCTCCCAGGCAGACGATCTCCTCGCACTCGTGCTCGTGGATGTCGTCGAGGACCGCCTCGAGCGCCTCGATGTTGGAGTGGATGTCGGAGACGATCGCGGTGCGTTTCATGACGTCGTTACGGGGCCAGCGCCTCCAACACGTTGAGCTCCACCAGGTGCATCTTCTGACCGACCGCCTCGGTCATCCGCTGCACGAGATACTTCTTCAGCGCCAGGAACGAGGCCGCGGGCGTGCCCACGGCCTTGCCGTAGAACCGGGCCAGGACGCGGTCGCCGCCGACGTCGACCAGCTGCATCTGCAGGCCGTTCCGGTCGAACAGAGGGTAGACGTCCGCCTCCAGCGCCTTGACGATCAGCGCCCGCTTCTGGGCGCTGGACAAACCCGAGCTGTCCGGGACGTCCCGGGGCAGCGGTTTTCCCCAGATCTCGTTCAGGATCGCCTGGAGGTCGTCCCAGCAGGAGCTGCAACCGCCTCCCGCTCGGGTGACCGCCGTGATTTCCTCCACCTGCTTCAGCTGGTGGTCGGCGATGGCCTTGCGGATGACGTCCTCGGCGACGACGTAACAGCGGCAGATGATGTTGTCGGCGGGGAGCCTCGCCATCTCGCGTGACCAAGTCTAGCACAGGGGGGAGGTCAATGCAAACCGTGCATGCCCCTGCACACCCGGCCCCCAGGGGACCCCGGAAACCCCGTGGCAGCGGGCTTGCATCACCTCCTCCCGTGAACCGTTGGAGGGACCACGATGGCAAACCAGACCCGGATCCACCGGCGGAAGGTGTACCGATGCCCGCGGGAGCGGTACGGGTGGCGGATCGTCCGACGCCTCCACGTCCGCCGGGCCCTTCAGGCGCTGGACGCGATCTATCGAAGGGCCTGACCATGGAACTTCGCCAGGGCACGGATTGGGTCGTAGGCGACCTCTCGGTGGCCGAGGACGAGGCCGTCCTCGCGGCCGCCGAGGGGGGCGACCGGGTCCTCCGCCTGCTCGCCGCCCGGCCCAAGCGGGTGGCGGTGATCGACCGCAACTCCGCGCAGCTCCACCTCCTCGACCTCAAGCTGGCGGCCGTCAAGGCGCTGGCCCACGGGGACTACCTCGAACTGATGGGCAATCGGCCGTCGCGCCGCCGCCGGGCGCTGTTCCAGCGGGTGCGATGGCTGATGCCCAGGGAGGCCGACGAGTTCTGGCTCGGCCGCCTGGGGATCATCGACCGCGGCGTCGCCCATCAGGGCGAGTTCGAGCGCCAGCTCTCCTCGTTCCGCCAGTTCGTCCGCATCGTCCACGGCTCCAAGAAAGTGGAGCGGTTCCAGGCGCTGTCGACCGAGGCCGAGCGGCGGGAGATGTACGCGCGCGAATGGCAGACCTACCTGTGGCGCCGCTTCGGCGGAATGGTATGGAAACGGTGGTTTTCGGTGGGGCCCGACCGCCTGGAGCGGCTGCTCTTCGAGGGCCGCCTGCTCGCGCCGCCGCCGCAGCTGTCGCCCGCCGAGTTCGAGACGGCGAAGGAACTGGCCAACCGCGTGCTCGTCGTCAACGAGCCGCCCCAGAACTACCTCCGGTCGATGCCGTCCGACTCGGTCGAGGCGTTCCTCCTGGGCCGGATGGAGCTGCGCGGCCTCGAAGGCGATCTCTGCCGGATCGCCCGCCCGGGCGCGCGGATGTCGTACGTGACGGAGGAGCCCGCCGCCGCTCCGCCCGTGGGCTTCGTCGCCCAGGGCGCGCCGCTCGAGGCCGGCTTCTTTCCGGGCCACCTGATGGCGGCGGTGCTCCCCGCATGATCGCCCTCGGGGTCGTCCTCTGGCTCCGCCACTGGATCCGGGCTCGGAAGCAGGTCCGTGCGATGGTCGGGTGCGACGATGTGCGGCCCTGACCCGGGCGCAGTCCTGGCCTTCCTCGCCCCTTTTGCCGTCGCGGGGGTCCTCATCACTTGGGGAGTGGCCCGCAACCGGGGCTGGCGGGATCGCCGCTAGCATCCGGTGAATCCTGAACTTGGGGTGATCTTCCTCGCCGCGGTGGCCGCGGTGGCGGCGGTGCTCGTGATGCGGCTGATCTTCCGCCTCCTTCGACGAGTCGAACATCCCACCCCGGCAGCTTCGGGGATTGAAGGAATCCTCGATCTTGCTGCCAGCTACGTCAGCCATTACCTTCTCGCCGCGATCGTCCTGTCGCCCGTGCTGGGAATGGCCCTCGGAAAGCCGCTGTTGATTCTCCTGCTCCCGATGCTCCATTTCTTCGCGTCGATCGTCACCCTTCCGGCCGCGTTCGCAGCCGCGTATGCCGGCCGGCGTTGGTTGAAGCGGAGCTGGACCCGGACCCGCGCCTGGACGGCCGCCGTCCTGACGGTCGTCATCATGTGGCTCCTGTCCTACGTCCTCGTCCTGGGGTGGGACCGCCCGCCGGATCTCCTGGTCCATTTCCTGGGAGAAGCGCCGGCAGCGGTCGCCTTCGTGGTGAGCATTCCGATGGCCGCGTCCTCGCTCGCTCTTGTGCTCGCCTGGATGATGCCGTCCCGCGGTTCTCGCGGTACAGTCAAGGCGTGATCATCGGCGGCGCCTGTCGAGGATGGTCCCGCGCTCGGAACCAGGCCTGGCAGTACACCGGCGTCTACCTCATCGTCGGCTTCCCCCTTGTGGGGGTGATCGGCGGCATTTGGGGAGACACGGAATACGGCAATTTCACCGGCCTCATGCTCGTCGCCCACGCCCTGAGCATGATCGTGGTCTGGCCGGCGGCGATGGTCGCCAACTTTGCGGCGTTGCGGCTCTTTCGACCTCGATCCTGGCGTCATGAACCGTGGAGAGCCTGGGTCGCTGGAACCCTCGGCGTTCCCTTTGTCTGGGGAGGTCTTGCTCTCTTTCCCGACATCGCCAAGGGGAGTCCGGAGTTCGTCAACACCCTGGCGAAATCATTCGGCGAGATCTACGCGCTCAGCCTGGTCGTCCTCTTCTCGAACCTGGCCGTGCTCGTCGGATGGGCTCTCCCTTCGCGCCGTTCTCGCGGTACAGTCAAGGCGTGATCGTCGGCGGCGCGTTCAGCGGCCTGCACCGCGCCAGAATCCTATCCGAGTCGTACGTCCGACATTACGCCGTCATCGGATGCGGGCTGTTTCTGGCGTTGAGCCTGCTGATGGGCGGAGCCTCGCTCGTGATGATTCTCGTTCATCTCCTCAGCGTAACGGTGGTCTGGCCCGCCTCGGTGGCCACCCACTTGGTCGCTCTGCGCGCATTCCGCGCCCGGAGGGTTCGGGAGACATGGCGGGTGCGCGTCGCCGCGTGGGTGGCCGTCCCCCTGGTGTGGGGCGGCGCCTTCGTTTGGGGAATCGAAGGGAGAATGCCGAGGCTCTTCAGCGAGATGGGCAGCGGGGGAATCGCGGTGTACTGTGCCGGCGTGCTGATCCTGCTCTCGAATCTGGCGCTGCTCGTCGCGTGGATCCTGCCGTCGCACAGGAGTCCCGATCCCGGTCAGGCTGGACTAAAGCCGTGATCGTCGGCGGCGCGTGGCGGGGCCTGAGCCGGGCCATCAGCCAGTCCCTTTCCTTCATCTGGATCTACACGATCGCCGGAGTGCCGCTGTCGTTCGTCATCGGCGTCCTCTTTGCGGGCCGGAACATCGGACCCGGACCCCTGGTCCTTCTTCACCTGTTCGTCATCCTTGTGGTTCTGCCGGCCGCGATCGTCGGCAATCTCCTGGCGTTGCGCGTCCTGGGCTGGCGCTCCTGGCGGAACGAGCGGTGGCGGGCGCGGACCGCGGGTGTCGCCGCGGCGGTGCTGGTGTGGGCCGGCCTGTTCCTCGCCGGAGGGATGGGCGCCGTTCCCGAGCCGCTCATCGCGACCCTGGGCGGGCTGGCGTTCCCGCTCTTCTTCCTCGCCGTCGTGGTCACCTGCTCGAATATTGCGCTCCTGGTCGCCTGGCTGCTGCCTCCTCGCAAGAGGTGGACTCCAAGATCGAGGTGACGGGGGGGAGATGCCGGGACTAGTGTCCGGCTTTGGCTTCCTTCTTCTCCGGCGCCTTGAGCCGCAGCGTCTCGTCGAACTTCTCCAGCAGCTCCTGGTGGAATGACATCGCCTCGTCCTCGCGGAAGAAGCGCTTGATCAACGGCTGGACCAGGACCTGGCGGCCGCCGTGTTCGTTCGTCTCCTCGACGTTCGTCTCGTGCGTGGCGAACTCGGCGGGCGGCTTGAAGTCGTAGAGCGTGAACGTGAGGATCTTGTAGTGCTTGCCGTCCAGCCCCTCGACGAACGTGTGGCGCAGCTGGCGGGCCCGCTCGACGAGCGGCAGCTCCTGGAGGATTTTCATGGGCGCTATTCTACCGAGGACCCCGCCGATTTGAAGAACTTTTCGAGCTCGTCGAGGTCCCGCGTCACCCGGCAGTCCGGCAGGCTCGCCAGCACCTCCGCGCCGTAGCTCTTCGTGAAGAGCCGCGTGTCGAAGATCACCACCACCCCCCGATCGCTCCGCCGCCGGATCAGGCGGCCGAACCCCTGGCGCAGGTCGAGGATCGCCTTCGGCAGCGAATAGTTCGAGAAGCTCTGCGGGTCGCGCTCCTGGAGCGCCTCGAGCAGCGGATCCCCCGGGTTCATGAACGGGATCTTGTCGATCACCAGGCAGGACAGCGCCTCGCCCGGGATGTCCACTCCCTGCCAGAAGCTCGACGTCGCGAAGAGCGCCGTCCCCTCGTCCCGGCGGAACTGCTTGAGCAGCTTCGACCGCGGCTGGTCGCCCTGGCGGAGGATCTTCACGCCCGTCGACTCCGCCGCATCCGCGCAGAACTCGAGGTTCTTGTACGACGTGAAGAGGCACATCGTCCGGCCGCCGAGGAACTTCACGATCCGGTTGATGTGGCCCGACATCTCCTGCGCGAACGCCGGATCGTTGGGCTGGACCTTCATCCGCGGCACGACGAGGATCTCCTGCTCCCGGTGGTCGAACGGCGACGCGACCTGCATCTCCGCGGCGTCCTGCGCTCCCGTCTCGCGCTTGAGGAAGCCGAATTCGCCGTTCGCCGTCAGCGTCGCCGAGGTGAGGATCACCGTCGACGTCGACCGGAACAGCTGCTCCCGGAGGATGTCGCTGACGTCGATCACCCGGGCGAACAGTCGCGACGCGCGGTCGTCCTTCTCGGCCCAGTAGACGGAGTTCGGGTCGTCGAGCTGGATGAACTTCATCAGCGTCTCGACGTAGTGCTCGGCCGCGCAGCCGAACTTGGCGATCTTGTCGAGCTCCTCCTCGTCCTCGGTCTGCTTCTTCGCGTCCTGGAGCAGCGTCTGGTACTCGCCGATCGCCTTGAGGAGGTCGCCGGGGTCCACCCAGTGGGGCTTGCGCAGGCGCCGCTCCGAGGAGTCGCGGACCTTGCCGAAGAAGGAGCGCGAGGCGAGGCGGAGCCGCTCCGCGATCCCGCCTTTCTTGAGGTGGTTCGCGCCGCGGACGAGCATCGTGATCGAGAACGGCGTCAGCCGCATGCCGAAGAAGTCGCGCGCGATGTCGGCCATGTCGTGGGCCTCGTCGCAGATGACCGTCGAGGCCGCGGGGAGGATGACGTCGCCCGCGCCGAACGCCTTCACCCGCAGGTGGGCGAAGAAGAGGTGGTAGTTCGTGACGATGACCTGCGCGCCGCGGAGCCGCCGGCGGGCGTCCATCGCGAAGCATTCGTCGTAGAAGCGGCATTGCGAGCCGTTGCAGAGCTCGGAGACGCCGTTCACGCGGTGCCAGACCGCGTCCTCGGGCTCGAAGTCGAGGTCGCTGAGGTCGCCGCTTTTCGTCTCGTCCGCCCACTCCTGGATCTTCTGGAAGTGGCGCAGCTGCTTGCGGTCGAACGTGACGTGCATGAGCTCGTTCTTCGTCTCCTCGAACCGGTCCATGCACAGGTAGTTGTTGATGCCCTTGATCAGCGCCCAGGTGAACTTGCGGGGCATGATCTTCGCCAGCCCGGGCAGGTCCTTCTCGACGATCTGCTCCTGGAGCGCGATGTTCGCCGTGCAGACGACGACCCGGGAGTCGGTCGCGATGGCGTGCTCGATCGCCGGAATCAGGTAGGCGTAGGTCTTGCCGATCCCGCAGGGCGCCTCGATCGAGAGGTGCTTCTTCTCCGTGAGCGCTTTGTCGACCGCCCGGGCCATCTCGATCTGGCCGGTACGGATCTCGTAGTCGCGCGACTTCTGCTCGAGGAGCCCGCCGGGACCGAAGTACTCTTCGATCATCGTGATTGGCCACAGAGTGCACAGAGCCCACAGAGAGGAATCTGCCCTGTGCGCTCCGTGTCCTCCGTGGCCATTCCTATTTCTTCTCCGCGATGCAGTAGACCGCCTTCGCGGTCCGGAGGAAGATCTCGCCGTCCGAGATCGCCGGCGTGGAGTTCGTGGGCTCTCCCAGCGCGTTGACCGCGAGGGCGCTGAACTTCTTGGGATCGGGCACGAAGACCACCGTGGCTCCCGATCTCGTCGTCGCGTAGAACCGCTTGCCCGACGCGACGACCGAGCTCCAGGCCGAGCCGCCGGGGAAGCGGTCCTTCAGCACTTCCTTCCCGGTCGCGGCCTCGGTGCACCGGATGAAGCCGCCGTCGTCGATCGTCCAGAGATGGCCGTCGACGATCAGGCCCGTGCCCACTTCCAGGGGTCGCGGCCGGGACCAGAGGCGCTCGCCGCTCAGCTTGAAGCCGATGCAACTGCCCGCTTCGTCCTCGCCGGTCGCGACGCCGATCCCGTCGCCGATCGCGACGTCCGCATAGATCAGCTTGCCGAGCCCGTCCACGCTCCACGCCACCTTGCCCGTGGCCGGCTCGTACGCCTTGACGGCGTCGGGCCAGGCGACCAGGATCTGGTCCTTCACGATCCGGGGCGTGCACCACGAGCCGACCCAGGCGTCGGCTTTCGCGCCCGGCTCCTCCGCCTTCCAGGCGATCTCGCCGGTTTTCTTGTCGATCGAGACGAGGAACGTCCGCTCGCCGGGGCCGCAGTTGAGCAGGACCCGGTCGCCGTGGAAGATCGGCGAGGACCCGTAGCCCCACATGTGGGCGAACTTCCCGAGATCGCGGGTCCAGAGGGGCTTGCCGTCGAAGCCGTAACAGTGCAGGCCGCCGGACGAATGCCACACCACGACGCGCTCGCCGTCGGCGCACGGCGTGGAGCCGCAGTAGGGGTTGTCCTTCTGGGTGAGCTCCTCGCCCGGGACGTCCACGGTCTGCGTCCAGAGCAGCTTGCCGCTCGCGCGGTCGAGGCAGACCAGCGAGCGCTTCTTGCCCTTCTCGGCGGAGACGGTGACGAAGACGCGGCCGTTCGACACGATGGGGCTGCTGTTGCCGAGGCCGGTGATCTCCGTGCGCCACCGGACGTTCTTCTTCGGACCCCACTCGACCGGCGCTTCCGGCCCCGCGGCCACGCCGGTGCCGAGCGGCCCGCGGAACTGCGACCAGTCGTCGGGAGACGCCAGCGCCAGGACGCAGATCAGAGCGATCATCATGCGGAGAGTCTAACCCAACCGCGCTCCGGCCCGCAATCGTTGTAACTTGTCGAGAAGGGGTCCGTCAGATACGCTGGTTCTTTCATGGAGATCGGAATGAAACGGTGGACGGTGGCGGCGGTGCTGTGCATGGCGGCGGTCGGATCGGCGGACACGATCCGGCTCAAGAACGGCGGAAGTCTGGAGGGCGTGATCGTCAAGGAAGGCGACGGCGCGGTCGTCGTCCGGCTGAAGTACGCGACGGTGACGATCGACAAATCCGACATCGACTCCATCGAGAAGAAGGCGTCGGAGGACGCGCCGGCCGCGAAGGGGCTTCGCCTGCCGCGCTGGGACCGCTGCATCGAGGGGGTCGCGTCGCGTCCCTGGTCGGGCCAGCTTCGGCAGATCCCGGCGACCGTGATCGACAAGGGCATCCTCAAGAACGTCCCCTACATGTCCCACAGGAGCGGCAACTACGAATTCAACCTGTACGGCGATCCGGACGAGCCGGCCGGCATCGAGATCGGCGTGACGAGGGAGCTTCTCAAGAGCGACGCCGCGAAGAAGGAGTGCCTCGACGTCATCGTCGCGCTGCTCTCGGACCCGAAGGACGCGGCGGCGCTCCGCTCGCTCGACCTCAAGCCGGGGAAGACCGAGCGGGACGGGCTCACGTTCGAGGTCACGCCCGAGACCGCCGAGGACGCCTACGACGGCTGGTGGATCTCGGTCTACAGTTCGAAGCTTCTGGACGAGGCGCGTGCGACGGACGAGGAGCTCAAGAAGCTGACGGTGAATGAAGAGGAGCTGGAGAAGGAAGAGCAGGCCGAGCGAGAGCGGGCGAAGAAGGAGCTCGCGGAGCGGAAGGCGCAGGACAAGAAGAAAGTCGAGCCGAAGAGGTCGGAACCCCAGGTCTACGTCGGATTCAATCCCTACCTCTTCCAGAAGCAGGAGACGCAGCATGCGCGGAAGGTGACGCCTCATCAGGGCGGCGCCCGCCGCTTCTGGGTGCGCGGATATCATCGGCCCCGCGGGGGCGGCTGGGTCCGGGGAGTCCACCGCTGATGATCCGCCGCGCGGCCTTCTTCCTCCTTCTCCTCGTCCTCCCGCCGGTCGCGGCGGAGGATGTCTGGACCGGCGTCGAGCGCGTGGTCGCCGTCGGCGACGTGCACGGCGACTACGACCAGCTCGTGTCGGTGCTCCGCTCCGCGGGGCTCGTCGACGAGCAGGGGAAGTGGTCCGGCGGAAAGGCCCATCTCGTCCAGACCGGCGACGTCCTTGACCGCGGCCCCGATTCCCGAAAGGCGATGGATCTCCTCATGCGGCTGGAGGGGGAAGCGAAGGCAGCGGGAGGGGAGGTCCACGCGCTCATCGGCAATCACGAGGCGATGATCCTCACCGGCGACTACCGCTATCTGTCGACCGGCGAGGTCTCGGCCTTCCGGGACGCGAACTCGGAGAAAGTCCGGGAAGAGGCCTGGCGGGAGCACGAGAAGGCTGCGGGCAAGAAGTTCGAGGACGACGATCGCAAACGGTGGGAGTCCGACACTCCCCTCGGGATGACGGAGTTCAAGCGCGCTTTCGGTCCCGCGGGAACCTACGGGAAATGGATCCGGGGCCACAACGCCGTGATCCGCATCGACGGGACCCTGTTCCTCCATGGCGGCATCTCGCCGAAGTTCGCCGACTGGACGGTGCGGCGGATCAACGATCAGGTGCGCGTGGAGCTGACGGACTTCACGCAGCTCCAGGGCGGCATCATCATGGACGACAACGGGCCGCTCTGGTACCGCGGCCTGGCGCTGCGGGATCAGGGGATGGACGAACACCTGCAGGCGGTGCTCCGGAACTACAAGGTCGACCGCATCGCGATCGGCCATACGTACACCGAGGGGACGATCGTCCCGCGCTTCGGCGGGAAGGTGCTGCAGATCGACATCGGCCTCTGCCGCATCTACGATCCGAATCTCCGCAACGCCTGCCTGGAGCTCGACAAGGGAAAGCCGCGGGTGATCCACCGCGGGAAGCGTCTGGAGCTGCCGACGGATTCGGGGCCGGATCTGCTGCGGTACTTCAAGGAGGCGGCGGCGCTCGATCCCGCGCCGTCGCCGCTGGCGCCGCGCATCGCGGAGCTGGAGCGGAAGTAGCCGCGCCTACGACCGGACGATCTGAACGCCGATCAGGTCCGCGAAGCGGGACGCCGTCTGATCCGACGTCGCCCGGTCGTCCGAGATCCCCAGGCCGATCCGGCGTCCGTTCTTGAGCTGGAGCGTCACGTTCCAGATCGCGGGCGGTCCCTTCTCGGTGATGTTCACGGCGTCCACGTCGCTGAACCGGATCTTGGCGAGCGCCTGGCCCGATTCGCGCGGCATGGCGAGCGCCAGCGTGCGCGCCCGCCGGTCGATCTCGAGCTGGAAGAGCGCGCGGTTGAGCAGGTCGATCATCCCGCAGTACGCGGCGGCGGAAGCCGCGATCGACGGCAGGACGGCATAGGACCATCCCCACCAGCGGCTCTCCTGAAGGCCCAGGTAAATGGCGAGGCCGACCAGGAGCGAGGCGACGGCGAGCCAGACGATGCCGCGCGCGGTGCGCTTCTTCGGCCGGTAGGCGTAGACCGTCCGGTCCTCGGTCGTCGACACCTCGTGAAGCGCGCCGATCGGTTCGTTCACGCCGCCATTCTATGAATCCTCGGCCGCCGATCGCTGCAAATCTCGTCGCCCCGCTGGGGTAGTGTAGGCAGGAGCGGGCGGTCGCTGTCGGAGGCGAGCCATGATCCGACGCCGAGAATTCCTCGCGGGCGCGGCGTCTCTCGCGCTGGCGCCGCGGGTCGCCTGGAGCCAGGAGTCGCCCGCCCGCCGCAAGCGGATCGCCTTCATCGGCACCGAGGTCCGGACCCACTCCCACGCGCAGCATTTCCTCGACCGGCTCGCCGTGGGCTACGGCTGGCGCGGCGGCTGGCAGGAGCCGCGGCTCGACATCGCTTCCGTCTACATCGATCAGTTCCCGGAGAACGACCTGGGCCGCGTCCGGGTCGCGAAGTACGGCCTCAAGCTCGTCCCGAGCATCGTCGACGCGCTCACGCTCGGCACCGGCAAGCTCGCGGTCGACGGCGTGGTCGTGATCGGCGAGCACGGCAAGTATCCGAGGAACGAGAAGCGCCAGGTGCTCTACCCGCGGTACGAGTGGTTCAAGGAGATCGTGCGGGTCTTCGAGTCGAGCGGCCGTGCCGTGCCGGTGTTCAACGACAAGCATCTCTCCACGACGTGGGAGCGGTGCGCCGAGATGGTCGCCGACTCGAAGCGGCTGAACTTCCCCTTCATGGCCGGGTCGTCGCTGCCCGTGACCCGCCGGCTGCCGGCGGTCGACGTCCCCCACGGCGCGCCGTTGCGCGAAAGCGTCTGCGCGGGGTACGGAGGGCTCGACAGCTACGACATCCACGCGCTCGAGACCGCGCAGTGCATGTCGGAGCGGCGGAAGGGCGGGGAATCGGGCGTCAAGAGCGTCCACGTCCTCAAGGGCAGCGCGATGTGGGACGTGATCGCCCGGCCGGACCGCGAGGCGACCCGGCGGCTTCTCGTGGCGGCGCTCACGCGCAGCCATACGCTGCCGGTCGACGGCGGCTATCCGAGCGAGCGCGTCACGGTCGACTGGGCGCGCAAGGTCTTCCCGGAAGGGACGGCCTATTTCATCGAGCACCTCGACGGCTTCCGCACCACGATGTTCCTCCTGGGGATCCAGGACTTCAACTACTCGGGGCTGCGGGCCGACAACGACGAGATCATCTCCTGCCAGATGTTCCTGCCGATGCCGACGCGCGCGGCCACGACGGCGGACTTCTTCCATCCGCTCGTCCGTCACATCGAAGACCTCGTGCTTACCGGCAAGGCGCCCTATCCGGTGGAGCGGACGCTCCTCACTTCCGGGATGGTGGTGGCGGCCGTCGAGTCGGTTCACCGGGGCAACGTCCTGGTGGAAACGCCCGAGATGAAGGTGCGGTACGAGGTCGGACCCGAGTCGACGTTCTGGCGGGACTAGCGGGCAATCGATCGGATGAACTGGAGGACGTGCTTCGCCCGCGCCTGCCAGGAGTAGCGGGCGATCGCTTCCTCGCGCGCCCGAGCCGACACCGCCGCGCCTCTTGCGGGATCGTCGGTCAGCTGACGCACCGCCGCCGCGAGCGCCGCGGGATCTCCTTCCTTGAAGAGCATCCCGTTCTCGCCGGAGCGGAGGACGTCGCGGATCGAGGGCAGATCCGACGCGACGATCGGCAGGCCCGCCGACATGTACTCGAACAGCTTGAGCGGGCTCGCGGCCACGTCCTGGCCGTTGCCCGCCCGGGTCGGCACCACGCCGACATCCCCGCCGCGCAGCCGCTTCGGAATTTCCGCCTGCGGCAGATACCCCGTCCACTCGATGCGGTCGGCCACGCCTTCCTGCATCGCGAGCGCCTTCAGCCCGTCGCGGAACGGATCCGATCCCTCGCGCCCGCCGATCAGGAGCGCCGTGAGGGAGGGCAGGAGCTTGAGGGAGCGGACGAGCACGTCCACGCCCTTCCAGTCGTGGAACTGGCCGGTGTAGACGAGCCGGGAGGGATGGCATCCCTGGACGGGCGGGAACCGCGAGGGATCCACCGCATCGGGGATCACTTCCACCGGCGCGCGCCCGCCGAACTCCTTCTGCACGGCGTCGCGAAGAGCCGACGTGATCGTGACCACGCCGTCGGAGGCGAGCACCGCCGCCCGGGCGTCGTCTTCCATCTTGTGGAGCTCGGTCAGGACGAGGCCGCGACCCTTCGCGGTTTGCGCCAGCCGGAGATGGCGGATGTAGAAGACGGGCCGGTCGCCGCACCGGAAGACCTTCCAGCGGAGCACGGCCCCCTGCAGCGGATTGTAATGGGTGGGCAGCCACTCGATGCGGAGAAGTTCGTGGGGCCGCAGACCGTAGGCCGCGAGCCCCTCGTCGATGGAACGGACCGGCCGGTCCGGATTCCGCTTCACGAAGAGCGTCCCCCGGACTCCCTCGCCGGCGAGGGCGAGGCAGGTGTTCAGGATCTGGATGGAATGGGCATGGTCGCTCGGCAGCCGGAACGGCGCGAGAAACCAGATCGACTCGCTGCTCATGGGTGCATCCACCGGTCGAGGACCAGGAGCGACCACGCCTGCTCGCCGTCGAACCGCCGGCGCCGCGCCGACCGAAGGACTCCCGCCGTCGCGAGCCGGCGGAGCGCCGCATCGAGGATCCCGGGTTCCTTCTCCAGCCACCGGCGCACCGGCATGCTGAAGCCCTTCTTCGGGCGCGTGAGGACCTCGCGGGGCACCTTGCCCTCGAGCACCTTCCTCAGGAGCAGCTTGCCCTTCTCCCCGGTGCGCAGCAGGGACGAGTCCAGCGTCAGCGAGAACTCGACGAGCCGGTGGTCCAGCAGCGGCGGCCGCACCTCGAGCGCCACCGCCATGCTCGCACGGTCCGCCTTGACGAGCAGATCGTCGGGGAGATAGGTGTGGAGGTCCAGCCACTGCATCCGCTTGACCGCATCGAGCTCCGGGCGCCAGTGGGCGCGGAGGTGCCACAGCGGATCGGGATTCAGCGACGCCAGGTCGGGCGCAAGCAGCGACTTCTGCTGCGCCGGGGAAAAGAGTCCGATCAGCGCCGCATAGCGGTCGAGCCCGTCGGGCGCCCGCTTCTGAAACGACCGGCCGATCGACGAGAACGCCGGGAGGACCTTCGCCAGCGTCGACGTGCGCGATCCCTGGAGTTTCAGCCACTTGCCGTACCAGCCGTAGCCCGAGAAGGTCTCGTCGCCGCCTTCGCCCGAGAGCGCGACCTTCACCTGCGACCGGGCCACGCGCGAAACCACGTGGGTTGCCCAGCCGGAGCTGTCGCCGAACGGCTCGTCGAACATCCGCGTCGTCGCGTCGAGGGCCTCGTCGAGGCTTCCGAACGACACGATCTCCTCGTGATGCTCGGTCGAGAAATGGGCCGCGGTCGCTCGGGCCGCCGGAAGCTCGCTGTGCGTCTCGATGTCGAACCCGATCGAGAAGGTCTTGGGACGCTCCAGGTGGGAGACGATCGCCGTCGAGTCCACGCCGCCGCTCAGGAAGACGCCGACCGGGACGTCCGAAACCGTGTGGCTGCGGACGCAGTCGCGCAGCAGCGGCTCCAGCTCCTCGGCGGCCGCGTTCGCGTCCTTGCGAAGGACGTCGGTGGACGGGCTCCAGTAGCGCCGGAGGGCGGCCTTTCCGTCGAACGTGAGCGTGTGGGCGGGCGGAACCTTCGAGATGCCCGCGTAGACCGTGCGCGGCGCCGGAATGTACTTGTAGGTGAAGTAGTCGGCGAGCGCCGCGCGGTCGGTCTCGAGCGGGCCCAGCTCGCGGAAGGCCTTCAGCTCGCTGGCGAACGCGAGCCCGTCCTTGTAGGGACAGATGAGGAGCGGCTTGATCCCCAGCCGGTCGCGCGCCGCGAAGAGCACCCGCTTCCGCGCGTCCCAGATGGCGAACGCGAACATGCCCTGGAGCCGGTCGATGCAGCGGGCGCCGTCGCGCGCGTAGAGCTTGAGGAGCACTTCGGTGTCGCTGTTGGACGCGAACGGCCCCGCCAGCCCTTTCCGAAGCTCCGCGAAGTTGTAGATCTCGCCGTTGAAGACGATCGTGAAGTCCCCGAAGGTCATCGGCTGGCGGCCGGCGGAGGAGAGGTCGAGGATCGACAGCCGGCGGTGGCCGAGCGCCACGCCCGGGCCGGTCCAGACGTCGCCGTCGTCCGGCCCCCGGTGGCGAAGGCGGTCCGTCATCCGCGACACGAGGTCGCGGTCGGCTCCGCTCCCGACGATCCCGGCGATGCCGCACATGTCAGCGGGGCGGCCAGAGATGGCGGCGGGCGCGCGTGGCGGCCATGAGGTCGCGGACCCAGGTTTTCCGCTTCAGCCACCGGTCGCGGTCGCGCCCGAGGTACGCCCGGAGGAACCGCAGCCGGTCGGCGCGCGTCACGGCGGCCGCGACGGACGCGTTCAGCTGCGCCAGGTTGAAGGTGGCGTCCCGGGTCGAGAGGGCGCCGAAGGCGACGCGGTCGAGATCCACGATGTGAAACGATCCGTCTCGCACGATGATATTCGCGGATTTCAGGTCCTTGTGGAAGACGCCCAGGTCGTGCATCCGCCGCGTCAGCCGGGCCAGGCGGAACAGGAGGTCGTTCCGCTGCGCGCGGCCCATGCCGGACCACGCGTCCCGCGCGACGTCCCCGAGGTTGGCTCCGTCGATCCACTCGCCCGCGACCCAGTCCTTCCCGCAGGCCAGGAGCTTCGGCGTCGGGAGCCCGCGGACGAGGAGCGCATGGCCGTTCTTCCAGATCTTGAGCGCCCGCGTCCGGGGGACGTGCTTCACGAACCGCCCGGCCGGAAGCCGGACCATCGTTTCGGAGTCCCCCTTCTTGATCGTGGTCCCGCCGCTCCGGATCTCCTTCTGGAGGGCGTCGAGGTCGACGCCGCGCCGGAGATAGATTCCCCCGCGGACCTCGAACCCCGTCCCCTCCTTGAGGCAGCGCTCGTCGCGTCCCCGGAAGTAGAGCTGGCGGCGGCGGAAGAGGCGACGGCAGACGTCCTCGATCTCCTTGCGCGTGCGGAGCCCGTAGGCCCGGAAGAAGCGGACGACGTCGGTCGTCGGGACGAAGTCGAGGAACGACATCGCGGTGAACGCGGCCCCGTCGAGGCGCCGGTCGCGCGACAGTTTCTTCCGCCGGGCGCGATGGACGTCGAGGACGAACAGCGTCTCGCCGCGGACCAGGACGTTGCCCACGTGGAAGTCGAGGTGCTCGATGCCGGCGTCGTGCAGTTCCTTCGCCAGCCGGCCGAGCCGGGCGAGGAGCGTCCGCGCGCCGACGCCGCCGGCGGTGAGCCGATCGCGGAGCTCGCCCGCGTCGGCGATCTCCTCGGTGACGATATAGGATCCCTTCTCGTCCCGGGCGAGGGCGACCAGCCGGGGGCAGGGAATCGACGCCGCTTCCAGCGTCCTCAGCATGTCCGCCTCCTGGCGGGCGCGGTCGCGGAAGAACTGGGCGGGGAACCGTTTCACGTAGAGGGCGGGGGAGCCGGAAGGCACGCGCCACACGGTCCGGCCGTGGTTCTCCTTGACGACGCTGCCGGAGACCTCCCCCCGCGACCACCGTTCGACATCTTCGGCGCGGGCACGGAGGTGAATCGTGAGGGACCGCACGGAGGGCAATATATCCAATGCGGCCGGGATTGTCACGGCGCAGGGCGCCCGGGCCCCGGCATTGACTTCGGGGTCGCGGCGGCGATAAGATCCGCTCCGCGTGCGATTCTCCGACCTCCGCGAATACTTCGCGCTCAAGCCGATCCTGAAGGAGCCCTGGCGGTTCGTCCGCACCTGGAGGGAGCCGCTGGGGCGGGACGATGCCCTGATCGAGCTCCGCACCGGCCCGGCGATCCGCGTTCGTGGAACTTCGAACGACCGCCGGATCTTCCACACGATCTTCGCCCGGGACGAGTACCGCCTGAACGACGTCCCCCCGGGAAGCTGGGACACCGTCGTCGACATCGGCGCCCACATCGGCTTCTTCGCCCGGCGGGTCGCGCCGCTGGCCCGGCGCGTGATCTGCTTCGAGCCGGTCGAGGCGAACTTCTCGCTGCTCAAGATCAACCTCGACCACCCGCCGTTCGCCCACGTCAAGGTCCACCCCCTCGCGATCGCCGAGAAGGAAGGGCCCCTGGAGTTCTTCTATTCGCCCACCGACCCGTCGGCCCACACGATGCTTGCGGGGAAGGAGGGCTGCGTGGTCCCGATGCGCGTCGAGGCGACGACGCTCGACCGCGTCTTCCGCGAGAACTCCGTGGAGACGTGCGATCTGCTCAAGCTCGACTGCGAAGGCGGGGAGTATTCGATCCTGCGGTCGCTTCCCGACGGGCTCTGGCCCAGGATCCGGCGGATCCGGATGGAGTTCCACCGGGGCCCCGAGGGCTGGGACGCCCACAAGCTGGCGGCGTTCCTGACCGAGCGGGGCTACCGCTGCGAGGTCGTGCCGCGCCGGACCCATCCCGACCGCGGCCTGATGTTCGCGTCCCGGGCTTCCTGAGGTGATGCCGGGCGTTGTCAGCGCGGGGTCGATCTTGTAGGATCCCCGGTCATGAAGCGAGGATTACTGGAGATTCTCGCCTGTCCCGACTGCGGCGGGTCGTTCACGACGACGTCGACTGCGGAGGAGGACGGGGAGATCCGGGAAGGCTCCCTCACCTGCGTCGCCTGCCGCGGTTCCTATCCCATCGTGGGATTCATCCCCCGCTGCCTTCCGAAGCACCGGTCGGTCGGCGATGAGCGGCTGGCCGACGTCCAGAAGATGACCCAGGCCAGCTTCGGCTATCAGTGGACCACGCATGACCGCTACGGCTGGGACGACCCCCACTACAATCTCGAGAAGGAGAAGCGGGTCTTCCATCAGAAGACGCTGTTCGTCGATACGGAGCTGAAGGGCAAGCGCGTGCTCGACGCCGGTTGCGGAAACGGTCGCTACCTTCACCAGGCCCTCGAGTGCGGCGCGGAGGTCGTCGGCGTCGACCTGAGCGACGCGGTCGAGGCGGCCTCCCGCAACACGAGGCGGAATCCGCGGGCCCACGTGATCCAGGGCGACCTGCTTCGCCTGCCCTTCAAGCCCGGCATCTTCGACTACCAGTTCTCGATCGGCGTCCTGATGCACACGGGAGACGCGCGCCGCGCTCTCGGCTCGATCCTTCGTCACCTGAAATCGGGCGGGTCGGTGGCGTTCCGGCTGTACGGGCGGGGCAACCCGTGCTACGAGTTCAACGACCGGTTCCTTCGGGGATTCACCACGCGGTTTTCTCCCCGCCGTCTGGAGGAACTGACCTGGTACGGCGCGATGGTCACCCGCGTGACCCGGGCGATCGGCATCTATCGGCTGCTCCGCGGACTGTTCTATCTCCACAAGGATCCGGTGATCCTCCACGACTGGTACAGCGCGCCGGTGGCCTCGCATCACAGCCGGCGGGAAGTCGAGAGGTGGTTCAAGGACCTGGGCCTGGTCGAGGCTCGATTCGGAGAGTCCCGGAAGGGACTTCGGGCGCTCAAGAACATCTTCCGTCCGCCCGGCGTCACGGCCCGGGCGTCGAAACCTCCGGCCTGAGGCTCCCTGAAATCCCTTGTCCCTCTGCTTTCGCACCTGTTAGACTTCGCCTCCCTCGACGGAGATCCTAGGGATGGGTTCCAGTCTCCTCCGCGTCCCCCCCAAGTTCGTTCCGCCGCTCGATCCCGGCTTCCGCCCGGCATTCCTCGGCAACCGCGCGTTCGAGGCCGCCGCGAAGAAGTCCCGCCAGGCGGTGAAGATGATCTTCGCGGTGGAAGCCGCCGCGGGAGGCGTCACGCGGTTCGAGACGGTCGCCTTCCCGGACGGCCACGAGCACGCCGCGGAGAACCTGCCGTACGCGGAGCGGATCGTGAAGTTCCTGCTCTGGTCGCGCGGCGGATGGAAGGTCACGGTGGCCGGACCGAAGACGGTGGCCGACCACCTGCGGACCGTCTACGGCCCCGGCGGCGCGCGGGAGTTCGACGCGACGTTCATGGCCGGGATCTTCGAGAAGCCGGCCTTCGTGGTGAAGCATTCGACCCTCGGGGCCCTGCCGAAGGAGAAGGACACCGCGACGCCGGTGGGCGGCCACCTCGGCGGCTGCCGCATCGGCTTCGACGCCGGCGGCTCCGACCGGAAGGTCGCGGCGGTGATCGACGGCAAGGAAGTGTTCGCCGTCGAGACCGTGTGGCAGCCCAAGGTCAACTCCGATCCGCAGTACCACTTCGACGGCATCGACGACTCGATCCGCCAGGCGGCGGCCCATCTGCCGCGCATCGACGCGATCGGCGTCAGCTCGGCGGGCATCATCATCAACAACCGCTGCATGGCGGCGCTGCTCTTCAAGGCGGTGCCGCCCGACCAGTTCGACCGGCGCATCAAGAGCATCTACCTCGACGTCGCCGGGAAATGGGGGAACGTGCCCATCGAGGTCGCCAACGACGGCGACGTCACCGCGCTGGCGGGGGCGATGAGCCTGAAGGCGAAGCAGGTGCTCGGCATCGCGATGGGAACGTCGCAGGCGGGCGGCTACGTCGATCCCCGCGGCTACATCACGGGCTGGCTGAACGAGCTGGCGTTCGCGCCGGTCGACTTCTCCGAGACCGCGCCGAAGGACGTGGAGTGGAGCCAGGACGTGGGCGTCGGCGGAATGTACTTCAGCCAGGACGCCGTCATCCGCCTCGCCGGCAAGCTGGACTTTCCGTTCGAGCCGAACGCGACGCCGGGCGAGAAGCTCAAGGCCGTGCAGGAGGCGTTCAAGAAGGGCGACCGCCGGATCGCCGAGATCTTCAAATCGATCGGCGTCTACATGGGCTACGGCGTCCTGCACTATGCGCGCTTCTACAAGATCAAGCACGTGCTCCTGCTGGGCCGGGTCACCAGCGGCAAGGGCGGCGACATCCTGCTCGCGACCGCGCGCAAGGTGATGAAGGGCGAGGATCCCCGGGCCGCCCGCGCGATCAAGCTCCACGTGCCCGACGAGGCGACCCGCCGCGTGGGTCAGGCCATCGCGGCGGCCAGCCTGCCCGAGATCCGGAAGAAGAAGCGATGACCTTCTTGCAGGCGGGCGCCGACGCGTTCGTTCCCGACGGACAGCCGTTCGAGGCCGCGCTCGAGCGAACCACGCTGATGGGCGTGGGCGCCCACTCGGACGACCTCGAGCTCATGGCCTACCACCCGATCCTGAAGGCCTTCACCGCCGAGAACGAGTGGTTCACGGGCGTGACCGTCACCAACGGCGCGGGGCCCGCCCGGGCCGGGATGTACAAGGACTTCACCGACGCGCAGATGATCGAGGTGCGCCGCCGCGAACAGCGCAAGGCGGCCGAGATCGGCGAGTACTCCGCGATGGTGCAGCTGAACCATCCGTCCGCCAACGTGAAGGATCCGGGATCGACGGCGGTGGTCGACGACCTCGAGCGGATCCTGCGGGCGGCCCGCCCGAAGGAGATCTACACCCACAACCTCGCCGACAAGCACGACACCCACGTCGGCGTCGTGCTGAAGCTCGTGGCGGCGATCCGCCGGCTGCCAGCCGCCCAGCGGCCGTCGAAGCTGGTCGGCTGCGAAGTGTGGCGCGACCTCGACTGGATGGCCGACAAGGACAAGGTGGTCATGGTCGTCGACGGCCACGACAACCTGGCCGACGCCCTGATGGGCGTGTTCGACAGCCAGATCTCCGGCGGCAAGCGCTACGACCTGGCGGCGCGGGGCCGCCGGCGCGCCAATGCGACGTTCTTCGAGAGCCACGCCACCGACAGAAGCGAAAACGTCATCTTCGGCATGGATCTCACGCCGCTGATCGCGGAGCCGTCCGTCGAGCCGCAGGCGCTCTACGAGCGGTACACGCGCGGATTTCAGGACGAAGTATCCGCCCGGTTGCGAAAGCTCTCGAGCCGCTGACCCGCGGGCCTACTTGTTGCAGCAGGGCTGGGGCGTGCCGGCCGCGTGCTTCTTGCAGCACTCGGGCATCTTGGCCGTGATCGCATCGGCCTTCTTGCAGCACTCCGCCTTGTTGTCCGGATCCGACTTGGCCAGCTTGCAGCACTCGACGTTGCCCGCCTTGCAGCAGTTGGGCAGCGTGGCCTTCAGCTCGGCCGTGGTCTTGCAGCATTCGCCGGGCGCCGGGGCGGGCGCGGCAGCGTTTTCTTCCGCTCCGCCTCCACAGGCGGCGAGGGACAGCAGGACGGCGGCTCCGAACAGGGCGAGATGGCGCATGCGTTTCCTCCTAGTTTCGTTGGGGTAATTCTACACCGGATTACGCGCCTAATAGGGGTCCGGATCTCCCTATTCTGGCGAAGGAGGAGCGAGCCATGAACCCATTCGATCGCCGCCGATTCCTGAAGGGCGCCGCCGGGGCCGGACTTCTGGCCGCCGCGGGGCCGCGCGCCTTCGGGCGCTCCTCCGACGACCGCCTCCGCCTGGCCGTCATCGGCCACATCTACAACGCGGGCCATTTCTTCAGCTCGATTCATTCCTATGAGGACGTCGAGCTCGTCGCGATCTGCGATCCGGAGGAGAAGAAGATCGCCGACGTCTGGAAGGAGTGGGAGAAGAAGGTCCAGGCCGGGGACAAGGCGGCCGCCTATTACAAGCGGCTCCTCGACCATAAACCCGCGACCTACTCGGACTTCCGGAAGATGTTCGAGGCCGAGACGATCGACGCGGTCGTCGTCTCGGTCTACGACCATCTCCACGGCCCGATCTGCGGCGCCGCGATGCGGGCCGGCAAGCATGTCTTCAGCGAGCGCCCGCTGGGGCTCCGGATCCGGGAAGCCCGGGCGCTGCGCGAGCTCGCGGCGAAGCAGAAGGTCGCCACCTCGATCCGGAACCCCGGGAATTCCTATCCCGTGTTCCGCCGGGGCGTCGAGCTCATCCGCGAAGGCGCGATCGGCCCGGTCGAGGACGTCCACGTGTGGTTTCCGCGCGCCGGGGCGGCCCTGACCGAGCGGCCGCAGGGCGAGCAGCCCGTGCCCGAGGGGCTGAACTGGGAGGCCTGGCTCGGCCCGGTCGCCGCGCGCCCCTACCACCCGAAGTGGATGTCCTATTCCGAATGGCGCGAGACGTCCAACGGCGGCATCGGGTCATTCGGCACCCACGCGGCCAATCTCGCGTACATGTCGCTCCGGCTTCGCGATCTCTGGGACAGGCCCGGCGCGACGATCAAGGTCAAGGCCGAGGTTCCCGACATCAACCGCCTCTCGTTTCCCAAGTGGGAAATCATCACGTGGCAGGCGCCCGCCCGCGGCGACCAGCCGCCCGTCCGATTCACGTGGCATCGCGGCCCGGAGAAGACTCTGGCCCCCGGGTCGCGGGAGAAGCTGGAGAAGCTCCTCGCGGAGCGGGGACTGCCGAAGGAGCGGTTCGACGCCGTCTTCAAGGAAGCGGGCCTGCTGATCCTGGGCCGCGACGGCGCCGTCGTGGCCGACAGCCACAACGCCAACGTGCTGTTCCTCCCCGAGGAAAAGTTCAAGGAGGCCGCCAAAGGAGGCCCGAAGAAGCTCTCCCCGTCGAAGGGGCACTACAAGGACTGGCTCCTCGCGTGCCGCGGCGGGGAAGCGCCGTGGGCCAGTTTCGACTACGCGGGCCCGTTCAGCGAGTTCCTCATGCTCGGCAACATCGCCACGCAGTTCGACACCGAGCTGGAATACGACCCCGTGGCGGGCAAGATCGTCAACTCGCCGGAAGCCGACCGGCTGCTCGGCACCGAGTATCGGAAAGGATGGACCCTGTGAAGAAGCTCACGCGGCGCGGATTCCTGAAGGGCACGGGCGCCGGACTGCTCGTCCTTCCGTCGGCCCGCTCGGCGTTCGGCTTCCCGGCGAACGACCGCCTCAACCTGGCGATCGTCGGCGTCGGGGGCTATTGCGCGGCCACCACCTTCGTCCCGGGTCTCCACCAGTTCGGCAACGTGGGCGTCACCGCCATCTGCGACGTCAATGAGGCCCGGGTCCCGAACATGTACAAGGTCTGGGAAGAGAAGGCCCAGGGCAAGGACGGCGAGATCTACGGCCGCCATCTGAAGGACCGGCCCAAGTTCTTCCCGGACTACCGGAAGATGCTCGACGAGATGAGCGACAAGATCGACGCCGTCGTCGTCGCGACGCCCGACCATTCGCACGCCGTCATTTCGGCCGCGTGCCTCCGGGCGGGGAAGCACGTGTTCGCCGAGAAGCCGCTCACGATCAACGTCCGCGAAGCGCGGGCGCTGCGCGACCTGGCGGCGGCGGCGAAGACCGCGACGTCGATGGGGAACCAGGGCACGCAGAGCCCGCAGTTCCGGCGCGGCGTCGAGCTGATCCGGGAAGGAGCGCTCGGTCCGGTCGAGGAAGTTCACCTGTGGTTTTCGCGCGGCGGCCGGAACCATCAGGCGCCGCCGCAGGGAGAGATGCCGATTCCCGAAGGACTGCACTGGGATCTCTGGCTCGGGCCGGTGGCGGCTCGGCCGTATCATTCGAGATGGATCGCGCGCTGCCACTGGCGCGACACCGGCGCCGGCGAACTGGGCAACTTCGGCCCCCACACGGGAAACCTCCCCTTCATGGCGCTCAACCTGCGCGACCTGTGGTCCACGCCGGGGGCGACGGTCCGCGTCAAAGCCGACTACTCGGAACTGAACCGGCTCTCCTTCCCGAACTGGGAAGTGATGCAATGGAAGGCGCCGGCGCGGGGCGACATGCCACCCGTGACGGTGTTCTGGCACCACGCGCCGGTTCCCGGTCTTCCGCCCGGCTCGCGGGAGAAGCTGGGGCAAATCCTTCGGGATCACGGCGTGTCGAAGGAGCGCGAGGAGGCGATCTTCAAGGGCCCGGGAGCCGTGATCGTCGGGAAGAAGGGCATCCTCGTGACCAACAGCCACAACACCGACATCTGGCTCTACCCGGAGGAGAAGTTCCGCGACGTCGACGCGAAGAAGCCGCAGTCGCTGGCCTCATCGCGGGGCCACTATCAGGACTGGATTCACGCCTGCCGCGGCGGGCCCGCGCCCTGGTCGAACTTCGGCCACACGGCGACGTTCAGCGAATTCCTGATGCTGGGTCCGGTCGCGACCCAGCTGGACAAGGAACTGGAGTACGACCCGATCGCGGGAAAGGTCCTCCATTCGCCGGAGGCGGACCGCCTCCTCGGATATGAGTACCGAGCCGGCTGGAAGCTCTAGCCCTACTTCTTCGACCGTTCGAGCTTCACGAGGGCCTTGCCGATCGCGATCTTGACGTTCACGGGGGTGACCCGGCCGGTCACCTTTTCGAGGATGTGCTCCTCGGGGTCGCAGATGACGACCGCGGGGTTCCGGTCGACGGACCACTTCTTGGCCGCCTCGCCGTTCTTCTCGTAGGGCAGCTTCACGAACTCGCAGTTCTTCTGGTACTTCACCAGGCTCTTGTCGTCGAGCGACTTGAGCGCCTCGCCTTTCTCGCAGTCGAAGCCGACGATCAGCAGCTTCTTCGTGATCGGCCCCGTGCGGACCATGTCGCCCCATTTGACCGGAACGTCGATCCACTTCTCCTTGAGCACCAGGTTCATGGCGTCGTAAAGATTTTCCGGGCTGGCGACCGGCGCCTTGTGGATGACGTCGCCGTCGGAGTCGGTGATGACGATCATGGGGGCGCCCGTGACCTTGAAGGAGTTCGCCAGCGTCTGATCGCCGCGGACCCAGAGGAACGGATCCTTCCGCTTCAGGATGACGGGGTTGTTGAACGCCTTCTCGGCCTTGTCGATCCCGTCGAGCGTGATCGCGGCCGGGGCATCCTTGTTGAACTGGTTGTTCAGGAAGAACCAGATGACGGGCTTGCCCGTCGCGGCGGACTTGACCAGCACGTTGTCCGCCTTGTCCCAGGGCATTTTCTCGTCCCTGCCCTCGGCAGCGACGACCATCGACAGCAGCCCTACCCCCACAACTCCCAGTAGACGCTTCAAGTGTTTCCTCCCGACCCGCTCCGTTCTCCCAGACCCTTGGTGCTCACCCCGCGGGGGGATCTAACGCATAAAATGCACCATAATGGGGACACCGCGGGTTTCTCGATTTTGGATAAAATTCGGATTCCTTGTTTTCCGGAAGGCTTTGTGGTGAATTCACCGGATGATCAATCTCGCCGATATCCGCGCCGCCCATAAGATCGTGTCCAAGGTCGCGATCCGGACGCCGATCCTGCCGCTCAAGTTCTTCGACCGCCCCGACACCTTCGTGAAGTGCGAGAACCTGCAGCGGACCGGCGCCTTCAAGATCCGCGGCGCGTACCACCGCATCTCGAAGCTCCCCAAATCGTGCAAGGGAGTGACCGCGTCGTCGAGCGGCAACCATGCCCAGGCCGTCGCGCTCGCGGCCCGGATGCGCGGGATCCAGGCGTGCATCGTCATGCTCGACCAGTCGGTCGCCACCAAGGTCGAGGGGACGAAGGGCTACGGCGCGGAGGTGATCCTGGGCGGGACCAACAGCGTCCTCATCACCGAGCGGGCGGAGCGCGAGGCGAAGGAGCGCGGGTTCGTGTTCGTCCCGCCGTTCAACGACCCGGACATCATCGCGGGGCAGGGCACCGTGGGGCTCGAGATCGTCCAGGACCTGCGCGACGTGAAGTCAGTCATCGTCCAGATCGGCGGCGGCGGACTTTCCAGCGGCGTCGCCACCGCGGTCAAGGAATCGAATCCGAAGATCAAGGTGTTCGGCGTCGAGCCGACGGGTGCGGCGGCGATGAGGGCGGCGCTCGACGCCGGCAAGGTCGTCACGCTGCCGTCGGTGAACACGATCGCCGACGGCCTGAAGCCCACGCGGGTCGGGCAGCTGACGCTCGACCATCTGCGCAAGTATGCGGACGACGTAGTGCTGGTCGACGACGAGCACATCCTGGCGGCGACGCGCCACCTGATCCTCAAGGAGAAGCTGGTCGTCGAGCCGTCGGGCGCCGCGGCGCTCGCGGCGGTGATGTCCGGCAAGCTCAAGCTGCCGAAGGGCCCCGCGGTCGTCATCCTGTCGGGCGGCAACGCGGACCTCAAGGCGATCCTCGGGACGGCATAGGGAGGATCGCGATGCCCCGCATCGTAAAGAAGATCTTGGAGAAGGTGTCCAACCATCGGCTCCGCCATCGATCCACCGGCTTCGGATTCGCCCTCGCGGACCAGATCGCGTTCCTCGACGGTGCGCGATGGGACCAGGCCGTCGGCGGCGCATCGCTGTTCCTCGGACGCGACTACCTCGGCGCGCTCGAGGCGACGGCGCCCGAGAATCTCAGCCCGAGATATGCGCTGATCTCGCGGGGCGCCGAGCCCGTCGCCGCCGTCGTGGCGCAGGTCCTCCGCGCCGAGGGCCGCCGGTGGTTGAAGGACGAGCCGAAAGGCCTGGCGAAGAAGGTCGTCTCCGGACTGAAGGCCCGGATGCTCGTCTGCGGCAATCTCCTCTCCTGGGGTTGCCACGGCGTCGCGTTCGCGGCGGGCCAGGACCGGTCGGCGCTCTGGCCGGCGGTCGCCGAAGCGCTCCATCGGATCCGCCGCTCCGATCACCTGCTGGGCGAGACCGACCTGCTCCTGGTCAAGGATCTGGCGGACGCCGACGCCGCCGGCGCGGAAGCGCTGCGGCCCTATTCGTTCCGGCCGCTCGAGACCGAGCCCGACATGATGCTCGAGATCCCCGAAGGGTGGAAGTCGCACGACGACTATCTGGCCGGCCTGACCTCGAGCTACCGGCAGTCTGCGAAGAAGGTGTTCAAGGAGATCGAGAAGTCGGGCTGCCGCGTGGAGCGGCTGGCCGATCTCGCTCCGCACGCCGCCCGCCTCCATGCGCTTTATCTGCAGGTGCATGAGAACGCGGCGGTCCGTCCCGTGACGCTGTCGCCGGACTACCTGCCCGCCCTGTCCCGCGCGCTGGACGACCGGTTCCGCTGCGCCGCGATCCGCCGCGGCGACGAGATCCTCGGCTTCGTCGTCACGCTCCGGGACGGCGACACGGGCGTGGGCTACTACCTGGGCTTCGATCGAGCGGCCGCCGCCGAGCTTCCGCTCTATCTTCGATTGCTCCACGCGGTGGTCGAGGATGCGATCGCGATGGGCTGCCGCCGCATTTCGCTCGGGCGCACGGCGCTCGATCCCAAGGCGCGGCTCGGCGCGCGCCCGCGGCCGATGCGCGTGTGGGTCCGCCACACCCATCCCTGGCTCAATCTGATCGTGCGGGGCGTTCTCGGAGCCATTCCCCACGAGGAGGCTCCCGAGCGTAACCCATTCAAAGGGGGACCATCATGAGCATCGCCCGTTTCGGCATCCTGTCGCTCGTCTGGCTCGGCGCCTGCGCTTCCAAAGAGCCCTGCCTCGTGGTCCCGGACTATCCGGCGCCGGCGGCGCTGCCGGTCCGGGCCGACCTGCCCGATCCGCTCGTCATGCTCGACGGCCGCAAGGTCGCGACGCGCGAGCAGTGGGAGAAGGAACGCAAGCCGGAGCTGCGCGCGCTGTTCGAACACTACATGTACGGCCACCTGCCGAAGTTGACCGACGTCCGCGGCACCGTCCGCCGGTCCGATCCCAAGGCGTTCGGCGGGAAGGCGACGTTGAGCGAAGTGTCGATCTCGATCGACGGCGCCGGCGGTCCGAAGTTCGAGGTGCTGCTCGTGGTTCCCAATCAGCGTTCCGGTCCGGCGCCGGTCTTCCTCGGACTCAACTTCGCCGGCAACCACGCGATCGTCGCGGATCCGGCGGTCCAGATCCCGACCACGTGGATGCGCCAGGGCCGATCGGGAGACGACTCGGTCGTGAACAACCGCGCGACCGAGAAGGGGCGCGGCAAGGCGATCGGCACCTGGGCGCTCGAACAGTCGATCGACCGCGGCTACGCGGTCGCGACGTGCTACTACGGCGACATCTTCCCCGACAAGGCGGACATGAATGACGGCGTATTCAAGCACTTCAACACGCCGGCGCCGGGCCAGAAGAGCCCCGGCGACAACGGGTCGGGCGCGATCTCGATGTGGGCGTGGGGGCTTCACCGCATCATCGACTACCTCGTCACGGTGCCCGAACTCGACAAGTCGCGCATCGCGGTGACGGGCCACTCGCGCCTCGGGAAGACGGCGCTCCTCGCGGCGGCGTTCGACGAGCGCATCGCGCTGGCGATCCCGCACCAGGCGGGCTGCGGCGGCACGGGACCGAGCCGCTCGAAGAATCCGAAGGCGGAGACGGTGGCGGTGATCAACAAGTCCTTCCCTCACTGGTTCGACGACAACTTCAAGAAGTTCAACGAGTCGGTCGACCGCCTGCCGTTCGATCAGAACTGCCTGGTGGCGCTCTGCGCGCCCCGCCCGGTGCTCTACACGAACGGGATCGAGGACCAGTGGGCGAACCCCGGCGGCCAGTTCGAGATGCTGAAGGCGGCGACGCCGGTCTATAAACTCCTCGGCGTCGAGGGCTTGAGCGCGAGCGAAAAGCCGTCGCTCGGGATGCTGGTGGACAGCCGGCTCGGCTTTTACGAGCGGACCGGGCCGCACGTGTCCGATCCCGACTACTGGAAGACGTTCCTCGACTACGCCGACAAGTACTTCAAGAAGGGATAGCTACTTCCAGAAGGACTGGAGCTCCTTCCAGCTCTCGTCCTTTTCCTTCCAGCGGAGCAGACGCTCGCGCTCCTTCGCGGGAGCGATGGTCTCCAGCGTTCCGGCATCCGCGAACCGCAGCTCGAAGATGCCGAGCGTCTGGGCTTGGCCGAAGCCGTGGCAGGCCGAGCAGTGGACGAGGCTCGATCCGCGCACGGGGAAACCTCCCGTTCGTCCGTTCTCGATGAGGAGCTGCACCGGCTCCCAATCCGCCTCGTCGAAGCCGCGGGCCCGCAGCGGCGCCGGATCGTTCGCCAGGAGCAGGTCCGGACGCAGCCGGAACCGGAACGTGGACTGGACCTCATTCCTGGTACTGAATCGCGCTGCCGGCTTGTGAATCACCCGCATCTCCACGGTTTCGACGAGCGGCGAGGGAACGAGCACGTTGGCGGCGTTGATCAGGATCGGTTGCTCGACGATGACGACGATCATGCCCGCCGGGATCTTGGGCGCGTCATAGGGCTTCTGTCCCCGATACATCGAGAGCGACTGGACGAGATCGAGCCCCGCCTGCCGCCCCTCGGGCACCCGGAGGAAGATCTGCCAGCTGGAGCGGCCGCCGAAATATTTCGTGTGGCGCACGGCCAGCGGTAGGTCGGTGGAATTGCCGAGGCTGATCCAGGGACCGTCGGGATCCCAGAGATCGCCCGGAAGAAAAGGCTCCGTCGGCTTCTCGGGATCGAACGTCGCCGGGTACTTCTTGCTCTCGACCGTCCGGGCGTACGGGTCGGGAAGAGCGCGGATCTCGGCCTCGCTCAGCGCGAGACGGCGGATCAACTGGGCGGCGGGCCGAAGGGTTGCTTCCGGCTTCTTCTGCTTCGGCGGTCCCGGGACGGTCGACTGGTTCAGCTTCCGGTCCGGATCGACCCATCTCCACGAGAGATATTGGGCGTCGAAAAAAGCCCAGACCAGCCGCTGAGCCAGCGCCTGCTGGATCGGACCGGCGAGGCCCAGGTCCGCCGGGCGGGCGGAAAACTTCTCGAGCAACGCAGGAGCTTCCGGCGACGAGAGGTCGACCAGCGGGACCCCCAGGGGCCAGTTGGTGATCTCGATTTTCTTCTGCTTGGGCGGACGGAGCGCTTCCTCGAGCTGGTTCCACCCGGTCTTTTCCTGGAAGGGGAAGAGGAGCAGCCCCAGGAGGATGAGCCTCATGGGACTATTCTACCGCGGGAGTCTCTTCGTGGCCCTCGTCCCGGTGCTTCTTCGCGTGGTCGACGACCGTCTCGACGTGCTGCACCCAGCCGCGGGCGATGTCGAGGCGACCCAGGGACGGCGACGCCGGCGGATTCGTCTTCATCCGCTCGAGGAAGAACGAGTAGAGCCGGATCATCTCCGGCACGTCCGGCTTCGTCTCGGCGAGAAAGCCGAATCCGTAGGTCGCGATCGCGTCCGTGGGATGGCGCTTGGCGTAGACGGAGAGCGACGCCTTTGCGGCGTCGAAGTCGCGCCGGCGCGCGTGGACCAGGCCGAGGTTGAAGTGGGCGGCGTCGAACTCCGGGTCGGCGCTGAGGACGTCCAGATAGGCCTTCACCGCCTCGTCCAGCCGCCCCGTGTTCGCCATCAGGATGCCCTTGTGGTTGAGCGCGACGGGTTTGATCCACCTCGAGCCTTTCCCCGCCAGCTCGTCGAAGTACACGATCGTCTCGTCGACGAACCGCTGCTCGATCGCAAGGTTGCGCAGGAAGACGGCCGGCAGCTCGCGCGGGAAGCGGACGCGCTCCGCCTCCTCGGGCTTTTCGATCAGCCTTGCGAGCACCCGCTTGCCGGCCTCGAACGCCGCGCGTGGGAACTTGATCGCGTAGATCTCCGCCTGCGCGTGGAGGAGGTCGACCCGGTCGGGCGCGTGCTTCAACGCTTCGGTCAGCGACTCCTCGGCGCCGATCGTATCGCGGAGTTCCATCTGGATCTGGGCGAGCAGGAGGAGCGTGTCGGGATCGCCGGGAGCGAGCTTGACGGCCTCCGCGATCGCTTCGCGCGCCCGCGCCAGCTTGCCCAGCCGGAGGCCGCACGATCCGATGCCCCGGAGGGCCACGATCCGCTCGGCCTCGTTCGCCGTCTCGAGGCATGACTCATAGACCGGCAGGGCCTGGTCGAGGTAGCCTTCTCCCTCGAGCGCGCGGGCGCGCTTCAGGTCCCGTCCCACGAGCCACTTCCTCAGGAAATCCATCTGCATCTAGGAACTCGGCCGCAGAGACGCCGAGACGCCGAGCGGAAAGGTCTTCTCTGCGTCTCCGTTTCTCTGCGGCTGCAGTTCCATGCCAAGTCTCACTGTTTCGTCAGGTGATCCGCCAGGCGCTGCGGTTCCGGGAGACGATAGCGCGGCGCGCACGCGAGGACCACCGAAATCGCGCTCTCCAGGCTGACGCGGTGGCCCGTGGACACATAGACCACGTTGCAGCCGTCGCGCGTCCGGAGCGCCGCGCCGACGAGCTCCCCCTTGTGGGTCAGCTTCGACCACGACCCGCGCTTCTCGCCGGGCTCGTCGTGCTCGCCGCAGAGCCGGGACTTCGCGCAGCCGATCGTCGGGACGCCCAGGACGAGTCCGAGATGGCTCGCGATTCCGCACCGGCGCGGGTGGGCGATGCCCTGGCCGTCGACGATGATCACGTCGGGCACCGTCTTGACCTTCTTCCACGCCGAGAGCAGCGGCGGGATCTCCCGGAACGACAGCAGCCCCGGGATGTAGGGGAAGGGGACCGACTCGTCGACGACGACCTGCTCGACGGGTTCGAGGTCGCGCATCACGACGAACACCGCGCGGGCGACGTCTCCCTTGTAGCTCACGTCGGCGCCCGCGACGATGCGCGACTTGACGGTGCCGCGGCGGATGACACGGCTGCGGAGCCGCTTCTGGATGCGGATCGCTTCGGAGGCGTTGGCGGGGGCGCGAAACTTCACTTTTTGTCCGAGGGACGGAGCGCTTCGAGATGGGGCGATTCGAGATCCGTCCAGCTCCAGGTGTTTCCCTTGTGGCTGAACCGGACGTCGAGCGTCACCTTGCCCATCTTGCCGGCGTTCTCGACGCGGCGGAGGCCGACCACGAGATCCTTGAAGCGGCCTTCGTAGCACATGAACTTCGGGTCGGCATCGTTGCCGGGCAGCTTGCTGAAGTCGGTCTTCACCGCCGCGGAGTCGATGGTCCGCGTGATCGTTCCCTGCTTCTTGCCGTCCTGCGCGATCGTGACCGACAGCGTGGCGCCGGCCAGCGTCTTCTCGTCGACGCCGTCGACCCGCACCCGCAGGAACAGCGTGTCGCCGGAGGCCACCTGCTGCTTGTTCACCGTCTTGTAGCCGCCCGGGATGATGATCATCCCCATCACGCCGGCCTTCGGGCCGGGGTCGGGATCGACGTAGACCTTGGTGGACTTCAGCACGAGGTTCTCGTACGTCTGCGACCGGTCCTGTCCTTCCATCTGGTACCGGATGGTCATGCGGTGACTGAATCGCGTGGCTCCGGGAACGGTCACGCCTTTCAGCGAGATCAGCGCGCCTTTGCGGGGGCCGATGGTCGCGATGTTCTGACGCGGCATCGAGCCGAGCGGGAACTTGTTGTCGCCGAGGATGGTCACGTCGACCGAGACGTTGGTCAGCGGCCAGGGCGTGCGATTGAGGATCGAGCCTTCGACGACGATCGCGCGGTCGATCTCGGAGTTCTGGATGTCGAACGTGACGATGTCGACGCAGGTCGTGTCCTGGTCCGGGAGGGCTTGCTGCTGCAGGAACAGGACCGCCAGCAATGCGATCATATCGCTACGATAGCAAATCCCCGGGGCGGACGCCCGTTTACCGGACGCGGCGCGCGGCGGAATCGATCGCCGAGGCCATGTTCAGGAGGGTCGCCTTGAGGGCCTGGCGCGAGTCCCCTTCATGGGCGAACCGGCATCCCAGGATCGAGCGGTTGCGCGCGTCGTCCGACTTGATCCAGCGGATCTCGGCGGCGAGCTCGACCGGCGTCGGAAGCCTGAGCGTGAGGCGCAGGATGTCGCCGATCAGGTGGCTCTGGGTGCTGATCAGCTTGACGCCGTCGAGGCTGATGTCGCTCACCGGAACCTTGATCGCTTCCGTGGACCCCTTGATTTCGCAGGGGACGACCAGCTTGACGCGGGCGGACTTTCGTCCGGCGGCAATCTCGGCTTCGGCTTGAGACATGCTTACCCCACCCTTCGCAAGTTCCTTACTCAATTAGTACCCGTTCATTCCGGGGTTGATCGGGAAAAATGAAAAGAAACCGGCCGGCATATGGGAAAAAGGGAAACCGGCTGCGGTCGGCGGGCAATCACCGTAAGGAAGATAGGAGAATCCGAACCATGAACCATCCCTTCGTCGCGGCCGTGCTGCTGCTGGCCGCATCGCCTGCTTTCGCCGATGACTGGCTCCAGTTCAAGGGCGACTCCCGCCATTCCGGGAACGCGCCGGACCGCGCGATCGCCACGCCGCTCGGACTGGTCGGCGCCGTGCCGCTCACCGACGCCATCTTCACCGCGCCCGTGGTCGCGGACGGGGTCGTCTACGCGGTCGACGGCTCGGGCGTCGCGTTCGCGATCGACGGCAAGTCGCTCGCGGTGCTCTGGAAAACCCCGACGCGGGGCGGCGCCGGGAACTGCAACAACATCTCCTCGCCGGCCGTCGTGGGCAAGTACCTTCACTTCGGGACGACGGCGGGCTTCTACGTCGTGCTGGATCGCGCGACCGGGAAGATCGTCCGCGAGATCGACTGCGGCGACCCGATCTTCTCGACGCCGGTCGCGGCCAACGATCGCGCCTATTTCGTCACGCTCGGCTCCAAGGCGTACGCGGTCGAGCCGGACGGCAAGGAGATCTGGACCTGGGACTTCGTCCGCGAGGTGCTCAAGTTCGAAGGCAACCGGTGGGACGGCGCGGACTGGACGAAGCACCAGAAGGGCCGCGTGACCTGGAAGGATCACTTCGTCACGTCGCGCGACATCTCGATGAACGGCAAGATGCTTGTCATCCCGGCGGGGGGGCGGACGGTGTTCCTTGAGGACGCGGGGGCCGCGCCGAAGCTGGCGCTCGTGGGCGAGATCCCCGAGCGCGCCGGCCGCGAGTATCCCGCGACGTTCGGCCAGTCGATCGGCGAGGACGGCACGGTCTACGTGCAGTGGCACCGCCGCGACAACTGGGGCCGGGTGGAGACGCTGAAGCTCCAGGACGGCAAGCTGGTCGCGGGATTCGTCCCGGGAACGCAGACGGCCGTGAACACGCTGGGCCTCCTGAGCTTTTCGTCGGTGAGCATCCGGGGCGGCGACGTCTACCGCGTCCGACCCGAGGAAGGCGTGGAGTTCATGAAGCACTCCGCGGCGGGATCGGTCGGTCTCGGGGGGTTCCCGTCGATCGCGGCGCCCGTGCTGACGAAGGACCATGCGATCACCGGCGGCCTGGACGGCGGCCTCTACGTGGTGCCGCTGGCGGGCGGCCCGGCATGGTCGTTCAAGACCGCGTTCGGCGCGCCGATCACCGCCCCGGCGGCGGTCTGCGACGGACGGGTCCTCTTCGGCTGCGAGGACGGCTATCTCTACGTGCTCGGGCCGGACGGGAAGGCCGCGCCGCCCACCAAAGACCTGGAGCTCTGGAAGATCCGGAGCCCGCTCACGGGCAAGTTCGCCGATCCGAAGTACGACTGGTACTCGAACTACGGCGACGTCGCGTGCACGAACGCCAACGACCAGGGACTCACGCTTCCCCTCCGCCTCCGCTGGACGCGGCGGGTCGAGGGGACGGTCAAGCATCTCCCGGTCTGCGGCGGCGGGCGGATGTACACCCACACGGCCGAAGGCCAGCTGATGGCGGTGGAGCAGGATACGGGCCGGCTGCTCTGGCGGCGCTACTGGCCGGGCGTCTATCTTTCGTTCACGTCGGCGATCTACCGCGACGGCCGGATCCTCGTTCCGCAGGCGGGCATGAAGAAGTCGTACGTCCGCTGCCTCGATGCGGCGACGGGCAAACTGCTCTGGGAGGCCCCCTTCACGGGGTCGCCGAGCTGGAGCCGCCAGGCGCCGCCGGTCGTCCTGGGCAAGCTCGCGTTCTACGCCTCCGGCTCCGGGAGCTACGGGGCGCAGGGGACGGAGAAGGCGTTCACGTTCAGCGGCACGCCGGAGAAGGCCGAGGGCAAGGAGGTCATGGCCTGGCTTTACACGCACGACAATCCGTTCTATCCGAAGGACAACCGGCCCCATCTCTGGGCGTGGGACGTGGAGACGGGAAAGGTCGTCTGGGAGAAGGACTTCACCGAGTACGGCTTCGGCGGCAACGACACCGGGCTCTGCGCCATGGACGGCAAGCTGTACTACTCGAACTTCTTCGGTTACTCGGCATCGATGCGGAAGGCGCGAGGGATGCCCGCGGGTCCCAACGGCGTCACGATGTGCCTCGATCCGGCGACCGGCGAGATCGTCTGGAAGACGACGGAGTACTACGTGACCGCCGGGTGCGCGTTGACGGGGAAGAACGGCCGGCTCTACATGGGCGGCTGGAACCAGCCCGACGAGTCGACGAAGGACCGTTACGTCTTCTGCATCTCCGCGAAGGACGGGTCGCTGATCTGGAAGTCGGACCCCGTGGTCTCGGCGGTGAACGTCGTGACGGTCGGGGATAAGTACATCTTCTCGCAGGCGCGCGGGGTGAACGGCCACCTGTTCGACCGGGAGACCGGGAAGATCATCGCGCGGTTGAACATGACCTACCAGTGCACGCGCTTCACGGTGTCCGAGCCGTTCCTGCTCGGCGCGAACATGGACATGATCGATCTCTCCGACGGCTTCAAGCTCGTCTGGACCGGTCCGGCGATCGATTCGCGCGAGTGCCTGGGCTCGGTGGTGTCGAACGGCCGGATCTTCTACATCTCGCAGGCGAGCGGACTCGAGACGTCGCTCGTGGCGGGCGCCGATGCGGCGACGCTAGGCCCGCCGTGGGAGCGGAAGTAGCCATGACCGCCGCGATCCTCCTGATGATGCTGCTGCAGGACAAGGCCGATCCCATCGCCAAGGAGCGGACCAGCCTGCTCCGCCATTCGCTCAAGCCCCACGCGGCGTTCCTCGGCGTGGACAAGGAGGGCCGGGTCCGCCTGCGCGTGGAAGGCGATCCGCAGGAGAAGGAGTGGGTTCTCGATCCCGAGGCGGAGATCCGGATCTACGGAACCTGGGGCGCGGCTGCCGATCTGGCCCTCGGTGAGCGGATCTGGGCCTGGGTGCGCGTCGATCGGAAGGACCAGCCGCGCGCCGTCTTCATGATCGCCGACGAGATTTCGGAACAGGACATCCACCAGGTGCCGTACGCAGTTGCCTCGGCGGACGCCGCAAACCGGACCGTCGTGGTGAAGCGCAATCTCGACGGCAAGACCGAGCAGAGCCGGACGCTGAAGGTTGCGGCGTCGCTGTCGATGCCGAAAGAGGGCGAAGAGATTTACATCCAGACCGCGGGGGAGGAGCTGGTCCGGGTCGCGACCGCAACAACGCTGCCCGTCTTGAAGAAGGATCAGATGGCGAAGCTCGAAAAGCGGTGGCGAAGCACGGGGCTTCCCGGCACCGTGACCGGACTCCATCTCCTCACGGGCGAGATCGAGGTCACGTTGGACCACGAAGCCCTCCGGTGGGGCCGGTCGCTCAAGTCGGGAGACAAGGTGGAGTTGAACCTGGGAAAGGACGTTGAAGCGTCGGTGATCGAGGTGCGCCCCTGGTACGAACGGACGCGCGTGACGATGGCCGCCATCGGTCGCGACTTGTCGGACGTGACGGTCGGCAGACGGCTCCATCTCTCCATCGACGCGCCCTCGGCGGAGCTTCTCCGGTCGCCGATTCCGCTCGATGCCGGCCGTCCCCGCGAGCCGGCGGCGCGCGCGGAGTGGATCCTGGCCAGCACGTATTGCGGCTGTTCGATCCACGGCGACGTGTGCACCGGGATGTTCTACACGCTGGCGGCCTGCAACACGATGACCTGCAACATGCCGAACCAGGTCCGCAAGTTCGTCCGTCCGCTGATGGAGAAGGGGATGTCCGACGCGGAGATCTTCGAGCGGATGGAAAAGGAGTTCGGCGCGTCGATCTGGAAGCCCCACCTGCTGCGCTGAGCCTACTCGTTCGAAAGCGCGGCCGCCGCGGCGTCGAAGCCCGCGAGGACCAGCATCGTGCTGCTCGAGGCCAGCTTGATCATCCGGCCCGCGGGATCGACCCAGGCGCGGTAGGCGCTGTTGCCGCGCAGGCGGATCGACAGAACGTCCAATTCCAGCGATTCGAGGCGGTCGCGCCGGACCCATTCCGCGGAGAACGCGATCCGCTGGGCCGGCTGCACGGGATGGATCCAGAGGCCGGGGAACGTCTGACGACCGGCGCGGGCGCGATCCCAGAGCCGGCAGATCCGGAAAACGTCCGTCCAGTCCGGCGCCGACGTGACGATGATTCCGGGCGGCGCGTCGACCTCCTGGTCCTCGCGCCCCGGCGCCGAGATCTTCGCCCGATCGCCCGAAGTTTCGACCCGCGCCTTTCCCCCGTTTCGGAGCGCGGCCTGGGCGTCGACGAGCCGGTCCGAGGAGTCGTAGCGCGCGTCGACGGTCAGGTTTCCCGTCACGCTCGTGATGGTCCAGCCCTTTCCCGAGCGGAGGATGGAGAACGTGCACTCGAGGCCCGTGGCCTGGGGCGTGACGCGGAAGTAGCGGGAGACCTCGGCGGTCGGTGCCCTCTCGGCGGCCGCGCAGCCGGCCAGCGCCAGGACGAGCAGCCGCGCGAGCTTCAGGCGGGTCCGGACCGCCGCCGCCGCGCGGCGAGGACCGTGAGTCCGATGCCGAACAGGGCCCAGGTTGCGGGCTCCGGAGCGCCGTAGAGCGTGACGAGGGCCTTGATGTCGGTGGGCGACAGCGCCTGGTGCTGATCGCCGGGCGCGAGGTTCCCATCCATGACCGAGTTCGGATCGGCGTTGGTGGCGAATCCGAGTCCCAACCCGACGCCGAATTCCCGGATGATGAGGGACAGGAAGTCGTACCGGCCCACGGGCACGCTTCCGTTTCCGGTGAAGTATCCGGGAGCGCCCGGGGGATCGGAGTCGATCGTGATCGTGGCGGACGTGATCTGCCGCCACGGGGTCCCGTCCGGGTAGGTGCCCGCGCCGGGGACGGTCGTCAGGATCCGCTGCGCCAGGTTGAAGGTCGCGTCGTTCAGGTCCGCCGACGTGAAGACGATCCCCGCACCCGCGGCGGAATTCACCTCGACGAGCACCACGGCGGCCTGGGTCAGCATGTAGTTGGACCAGATGGCTGCGGCCGCCCGGATGAGATTCGCGTCCTGGCCGGAGAAACTGCCCGGGTCGATGAAATAGGTCACGTCGATCGTCGCATTCGTGCCGGGAACCGGGGGGGAAGTCCGCTGGGTCAGATAGGTGCCGGGGAAATTCGTGGGATCGCCGTATTGTTGCTGGGCGAACGCCGCCGAGGGGGCGGCCAGCGCCAGCAGGGCGGCAACCACGATCCGACGACTCTTCACGACTTCTCCGAAGGACTGAACAAGTTTAACGGGCGATCTCCGTTCCCGCAACGGCGCCTGGGCATAAGCGGAGGATCTCCCCGGAGTTAGTTCGGTTTTCCGGGAACGGCCCCTGCAGCGGAATCGCCGGGCTACGTCTTCTTCCCCAGGCATTCCGGGCAGCCGTCGGGGGCGCCCGCGCCCATCCAGAGGCTGAGCGAGAACGAGGGCCCATCGCGCCGGTCGACCCGCTTGAGCCCGGCCTTGGCGAGCTGCTCGGCCGTTTTCTCGAGCGTGCTTCCCGCGCCCGCTTCGCCCGCCAGCACGACCCACGAGTGGATCGTGTGGCCGCTCACGGTGCGGACCGGGTCGTCCTGGATCACCCCCCACACTTCGACGCGGTGGCTGACGGGAGCCGAGTGGATGGTCAGGCTGAGCCGCCGGCGCGATTCGGGATCGAGCGCGGCGCCTTCGCAGGTCGAGCCCGGATAGCTGGACTGGGTCCACCGTCGGAGCTCCTCGCGGACGAGCAGCGCGAGCCGCGCCGCCTTGGGTTCGGCCGCCCAATTGGCGTCCAGGTGGGCGGCGACGAACTTCTCCACCCGCTCCAGAAGTCCGGTCGTGGATGCCGTGAAGGCCATGGATTCGAAGTATAGCCGAACCATTTTCGTTCTGCTATAAACAGGGTCCCCTGGAGAGCGGGCAATTCAACCTGGGGATGTTGTACTGGAGGAAGTCATGGCCGACAAAGCCCTGGAAGCGCTGCTCCAGGAGAACCGCACGTTCGCGCCGTCGAAGGAGTTCGTCAAGAACGCCCACGCGAACAACGCGAAGGTCTACAAGCCGAAGGACCGGCTGAAATTCTGGGAGGGCTTCGCCAAGGAGCTCCACTGGTTCAAGCCGTGGAAGAAGATCCTGGACTGGAAGCTGCCGTTCGCGAAGTGGTTCGTCGGCGCGAAGACGAACATGTCGACCAACTGCCTCGACCGCCACCTCGAGACCGCGCGGCGCAACAAGGCCGCGATCCTGTGGGAAGGGGAGCCGGGCGAGGAGCGCACGCTCACCTACCAGCAGCTCCATCGCGAGGTCTGCCGGTTCGCCAACGGGCTCAAGTCGCTCGGCATCCAGAAGGGCGACCGCGTGACCCTCTACATGCCCATGGTCCCCGAGCTCGCGATCGCGATGCTCGCCTGCGCCCGGATCGGCGCGCCCCACAGCGTCATCTTCGGCGGCTTCAGCGCCGAAACGCTCCGCGACCGCACGAACGACTGCCAGTCCAAGCTCGTCGTCACCGCCGACGGCGGCTACCGCCGCGGATCGGTCGTCGCGCTGAAGAAGATCGCCGACGAGGGCCTGCAGGACTCGCAATTCGTCAAGAAAGTCGTCGTCTTCAAGCGCCTGCCCGCCTGGGACACCCCGATGCAGGAAGGCCGGGACGTGTGGTGGCACGACGTCGTCAAGGATCAGCCGGGCGACTGCGATGCCGAGGTGATGGATTCGGAGGACATGCTGTTCCTCCTCTACACCAGCGGATCCACCGGCAAGCCCAAGGGCATCCTCCACACCACGGGCGGCTACATGACCGGCGTCTACGCCACGTTCAAGTGGATCTTCGACGCCAAGGAAACGGACATCTACTGGTGCACCGCCGATATCGGCTGGGTCACCGGCCACTCGTACGTCGTCTACGGTCCGCTGCTCAACGGCGCGACCGTGCTGATGTACGAAGGCGCGCCCGATTTCCCGGCGAAGGACCGCTTCTGGGCGATCACCGAGAAGTACAAGGCGACGATTCTCTACACGGCTCCGACGGCGATCCGCGCCTTCATGAAGTGGGGCGATGATCTTCCGAAGAAGCACGACCTCTCCTCGCTGCGGTTGCTGGGCTCGGTCGGCGAGCCGATCAATCCCGAGGCGTGGATGTGGTACCACCGGGTCATCGGCGGCGGCCGGTGCCCGATCGTCGACACCTGGTGGCAGACCGAGACCGGCCACATCCTGATCAGCCCGCTGCCCGGCATCACGAAGACGAAGCCCGGCTCCGCCTGCACGGCGTTCCCGGGGATCGAGGCCGACGTCGTGAACGAGAAGGGCGAGTCGGTCGACGCGGGCCTGCTCGTGATCAAGTCGCCCTGGCCCGGCATGCTCCGCGGCATCTACGGCGACCCCGAACGGTACCAGCAGACCTACTGGTCGAAGTTCGGCAAGTGGTACTTCGCGGGCGACGGCGCCAAGCGCGACAAGCAGGGCTACCTCTGGCTGCTCGGCCGCGTGGACGACGTCCTCAAGGTCAGCGGCCACCGCCTCTCGACGATGGAGATCGAGAGCGCGCTCGTCGACCACAAGGCGGTCGCCGAGGCCGCCGTCATCGGCAAGCACCACGAGATCAAGGAGAACGCGGTCGTCGCGTTCGTCTCGCTCCGCGCCGGCAGCGAGAAGGGCGAAGGGCTCCTCAAGGAGCTCAAGGAACATGTGGTCAAGAAGATCGGATCGCTCGCGCGGCCCGACGACATCTACTTCACGGCCGAACTGCCGAAGACGCGGTCGGGCAAGATCATGCGCCGCCTGCTCCGCGACATCGCCGAAGGCCGCGCCGTCGGCGATACGACCACTCTGGCCGACGCCAACGTCGTGAAGAGCCTGAAGGAGCAGTACGAGGATAAAGAGTAGGAGAAACCCGTACACCGTACCCGGTACCCCGGCAGAAGGCCCGCCGTCGCCCTTTTGCGGGCTGGGCTCCGGCGGTGGCGGGCCCCGCCCTGCAGCGAAGAGGGTAAGTGATGAGCACGAAGACGATCGCGATTCCGGTCGAGGAGCTCTATCAGGAGATGGAAGTCTGGTACCCGGCCTATCGCCTGCGCGAGGCGGGGTTCAAGACGGTGTTCGTCGGCACCGGCAAGCCGGAGTACAAGAGCAAGCTCGGGTATCCGGTGAAGGCCGAGGCGGACGTCAAGGAAGTGAAGGCGAAGGATTTCGACGGCCTCATCGTCCCCGGCGGGTTCGCGCCCGACTTCATGCGCCGCTCGCCCGAGCTGCTCCAGCTCGTCGCCGACATCGACCAGGCCGGCAAGCCGGTCGGATCGATCTGTCACGCCGCGTGGGTGCTCGTCTCGGCGAAGATCCTGAAGGGCCGCACCGCGACCTGCTATTTCGCCATCAAGGACGATCTCATGAACGCGGGCGCCACCTACGTGGACCAGGAAGTCGTCGTCGACAGGAACCTGGTGACGTCGCGGCGGCCCGACGATCTGCCCGCATTCATGCGCGAATTCCTGAAACTGCTGTCAAAATAAGGCTTAATGGCCCCCAGGATCGGCCCCGAGCCCCGGGATCCCGGCTTGAGCTTCGGGCAGAAGTTTCTCCACGCGCTGCCGTTCGGGATCGGCATCCGCAACAAGCCGCGCTACTACCTCGACTACCTCAAGTCGATGTGGGAGAACATCAAGAACCCCATGTACGCGCGGGCGATCCTCCGTCGCGGCGTGTGCGACGGCTGTTCGCTGGGCCCCGCGGGGCTGGTGGACGACGCCACCGAGGGGAAGCACCTCTGCAACCTGAGGCTCCAGCAGCTCAAGACCCACGCGATGGACGCGGTCGGGGATGAGGTGCTCGGCGACGTTCGTGAGCTGGCGGACGCGCACGTCAATTACCTTCGGAAGCTCGGGCGGATTCCCAAGCCGCTCGTCCGCTACCGGGACGAGAACGGCCTGACGGCAATTTCGTGGGAGGAGGCGCTCGATACCATCGGCGAGCGGATCAAGAAGGCGGATCCGCGGCAGACGGGCTGGTACGTCGGGGCCCAGTCGGTGTCGAACGAAGGGGCCTTCGCGGTCAAGCAGGTCTCGCGCGGGCTGGGCTGTCCCAACCTCGATTCGTCGGCGCGCTTCGGGTACATCCATGGCGTGGCGGGGCTGGGAGAGCTCTTCGGCGTCCCGGCGCCCACGTCGTCGCTCAAGGACCTCCTCGGCTCCGATCTGATCGTCCTCTGGGGGACGGACCCGTCCGAAACCCATCCGCTGATCCTGAAGTATCTCCACATCGCCAAGGACCAGGGGTCCCGGATCGCCGTCATCGATCCCCGGAAGGAAGAGCGGCTGGTGAAGTACTGGGTGCCGTCGATCCTCGAGAGTTCGGTCTTCGGCACGCGGTTGATGGACGACTATTATCCGGTCCGCAGGGGCGGCGACATCGCGTTCATCCAAGGCGTCCTCAAGACCCTTGCGGAACGGAACGGGTTCGATCACGAGTTCATCAACGCGCATGCGACCGGGGTCGATGACCTGACCCGGCCGCTGCGTCAGCTTGCCTGGGGCGATCTCGCCAAAGGCAGCGGCGTCTCGCAGGCCGAGATGGAAAAGTTCGCCGGGATTTATTCGGCGGCCAAGTCGGCGATGTTCCTCTACGGCACGGGGATCACCCGGCAGCGCCACTCGCTGTCCGCGGTCCGATCGATCGCGACCCTCGCCGCGGTGCGCGGGATGGTGGGGAAGAAGCGGTGCGGCCTGCTGCCGCTGGGTCAGAGCAACGACCAGGGCGCCGTCGATCTCGGGGTCGTGCCGGGAGAAGGCGGCTTCACCGTCACGCAGATGATCAAGGCCGCCGCGGAGGGAAAGCTTCAGGTTTTCTGCACGATGTCGGGGAATCTCTTCGAGGCGCCGATCGATCGGAACGTGGTGATCCGGGCACTCGAGCGGATCGACCTCCGCGTCCACATCGGCACGGTCTTCGATCCGTCCATGTTCCATCCTCCGGGCGATGTGGTGATCATCCTGCCGTCGATGACGCGCTACGAAATACCGGGCGGCTGCACGACGACCTCCGTCGAGCGGCGCGTCCGGTTCAGTCCCGAGATCCCGGGCAGCAGCGTCCGGGAGGCGAAGCCGGATTGGCAGATCCCGGCGCTGATCGCCGCTCAAGTCGACCTGGCGAACCAGGAGCGCTTCCCCTGGAAGGACGCGGCGCAGGTCCGGGCGGACCTCGAGAAGAGCGTGCCCCGCTACCGGGGCGTCGCGGGCCTCCGGGAAGAGGGCAAGTTCATCCAGTGGGGCGGCGAGCGGCTCTACGAGAAGAGCGTGTTCGACTCGATCCCCGGCGGGAAGTGCCGCCTTCGGCTCGAGGATCTCCCGCCCGTCACGGAATAAAAAAATCCTCGCGCCGACGCAGGTGATTGTTGATGTCCCGCCTATCGCGACGATAGAATGTCGTTCATGACACTCCCGAAGGTTGCGAAGCACGAGACCCGGAAGATCTCGATCAAGCGGGCGCCGACGCAGCCGCACAGCCACCACCACCAGTCGTTCGAGGACCATCTCGCGGTCGAAGAGCCGCTGGAGATCCGCATCCACGACGAGCCGGTGTCGATCACGATGCGGACGCCCGGCGACGATTTCGCGCTCGCCGCGGGCTTCCTCTACTCGGAGGGGCTGCTTCACAACTCGAAGGAAATCGGGACGCTCCGGTACTGCGAGAACACCCAGAAGCCCGACCTGAAGAACGTCGTCAACATCACGTTCGCCACGGGCCACAAGCCCGACCTGGCGCGGCTCAAGCGGAACTTCTACGCCACCAGCTCCTGCGGCATTTGCGGGAAGGCGTCGATCGACCAGATCAAGACCCAGGCGAAGCCGATCTCGTCGAAGCTGAAGGTGACGCTCGACGTGATCTACGGCCTCGGCCACTCGCTGCGCAAGGCCCAGACGCTCTTCGAGAAGACCGGCGGCCTCCACGCCGCGGGCGTGTTCGACGAGCACGGCGTCCTGTACACCCTGCACGAGGACGTCGGCCGCCACAACGCGGTGGACAAGGCGATCGGCCACATGCTGCTCCAGGACCGTTCCCCGCTGGACCATCACATCCTGATGGTGAGCGGCCGGGCGAGCTTCGAGATCATGCAGAAGGCGGTGATGGCGCGGATGCCCATCGTCTGCGCGGTCTCGGCGCCGTCGAGCCTGGCGGTGGAGCTGGCGCGCGAGTTCGGCGTGACGCTGGTCGGCTTCCTGCGCGAAGACGACTTCAACGTCTACACGCACGCGGAGCGCATCGAAGTCTAGTCGCCCCTTCCGGTGGCAGGAATTCGCCGCCCTTGGTAGAATCTTCGCCGCGTCGTCGTGCCCCGATGTTGGTCCCTTCGTCGTAGGAAGTGCCCCCCATGATCCGATCCTTCCTGGCGCTTGCCGCTCTCGCTCTCGTCGCCCCCCAGGCCAAAGACGGCGGTCCAAAGAAGTTCGCCGCGTCCGAGGAGGAGTTCCCGAATCCCGAACGGGGCCTGATGGTGTTCGTGAACCTGACGGAGAAGCACGACCTGGCGTATCTGAGGGAGAAGGGGATCACGCTCGTCTTCGCCAACGTCTCGCTCGCGGCGTTCCGCGGCGGGCCGATCGCGGCCGACTTCCTCGCGAAGTTGGACCAGGGGTTCCAGCGGGTGCGAGCCTCGGGTCTCAAGCTCGTCCTGCGGTTCACCTACAGCGGGAACATCGGCGACGCCGACGCGCCGAAGGCGATCGTCCTCCAGCACATCGCGCAGCTCAAGCCGATCCTGATGGCCCACGGCGACGTTCTCGCCGCGCTGCAGGCGGGGTTCATCGGCGCGTGGGGCGAGTGGCACGGGTCGACCCACGGGAACGACAACGACGCCGTGCGCCGCGAAATCGTCACCGCGTTGCTCGACGCCACCGCGACGACCCGCATGGTGCAGCTGCGGACGCCGATGTTCAAGCAGGCGATGACGGGACCTGCGCCGCTCGCGGAGGCGGAGGCGTTTCGGGCGACCCCGCGCGCGAGGCTCGGCCATCACAACGACGCCTTCTACTCGGACGTGAACGACATGGGGACGTACGTCGACCCCGCGAAGGGGAAGGAGTGGGTCGCCCAGGACTCGCGGTTCGTGGTTAACGGCGGCGAGACGACGGACAAGCCCAAGGGCGGCGGCGCCGACTTCGTCGCCGAGATGGAGCGCACCCGCTGGTCCTTCTGCCATTTCCGGTACGCCGACGACGTCAAGGCCGCCTGGGAGCGCGAGGGCCACCTGCCCGTGATGCGCAAGCGGCTGGGCTACCGGTTCGCGCTCCTGGACGTTGCGATGCCGAAGGCGGTGAAGCCGGGCGGCACGCTGGAGCTGACGATCCGCCTTCGCAACGACGGTTTTGCGGCGCCGTTCAATCCCCGTCCGCTCCACGTCGTCCTCTCGAGCCCCGCCGCGAAGTACGACGCGAAGCTCTCGGTCGACGCGCGGAAGTGGGAGCCCGGGGAGCACAAGGTGACGGTGCGGCTGGCGGTCCCGTCGAAGGCGCCGCGCACCGCCTACCGGCTGAGCCTCGCGCTGCCCGACGACGCCGCATCGCTCGCCTCGCGGCCTGAATTCGCCGTGCGATTCGCGAACGCCGGCGTCTGGGACGCGAAGGAGGGCGTCAACGTCCTGGCCGAGGACCTCAAGATCAGCGACAACGCGCCCGGCCTCTCGACGCCTGGGGTGAAGGATTTCGCCGAGATGCGATAGGAGCGCCGGCGCCGGCCATAAATCAAACCGTTTGATTTATGGCGGGGCTTACATCATCCCCAGCTGGAGCTTCGCGGCGTCGGACATCATCGCCTGGGTCCACTGCGGCTCGAAGACCACCTCGATGTTCGCAAACTTCACGCCCGGGATGGCGAGCACTTTGTCGCGCACCTCGGTCTGGAGGATCGGGCCCATGCCGCAGCCGGGCGCGGTCAGGGTGAACTTCACGTCCACCCGGAAGCCGCCTTCGGGGATCGGCTCGACCTTGTTCTCGTAGACGAGGCCGAGCTCCACGATGTTGACGGGGATCTCGGGGTCGTAGCAGGTCTTCATCTGGTCCCACACCGCGGTGGCGACCTCTTTCGCGTCCTTGAGCTCGCCCGGCCCCGTCACGGGCGCCGCCGACTCGCGGCCGAGCGCGTCCGAATCCTTGCCCTCGATGCGCAGCAGCCCGAAGTCGGTCAGCACCGTGAAGCTGCCGCCCAGCTCCTGGGTGATCTCGACCTGCGACCCCTTGGGCAGCTGGGTTTTCTGCCCGTAGGGGATCGTCGTCGCCGTGATGTCGCGCTTGAGTTCGATCACGACCTACCTCCGCCTGGGAATGGACGACCCGCACGCCTGGACGTGCGACAGCTTCGCGAACTGCTCGGGCGGGATCGACGGCCCCGGCTTCGAGCAGTGGCGGTTGAACGCGTCCGTCAGATCCGCCGCGATCTCGGGCGCCGTGCGGCCTTCGATCCGGTCCCGGCCGAACATCTCCGCCACCTTGCCGTCCTTGAACAGCACGATCGCGGGCGAGGAAGGCGGGGCGGCCTCGGCGTGGTACGCGCGGACCTTTTCGACCGCCTCGCGCTCCATGCCGGCGAACACCGTGACCAGGTTGTCGGGGATCACCTTGTTCTGGAGCGCCAGCGCGACGGCCGGACGGGCGGCGCCGGCGGCGCAGCCGCAGACCGAGTTGATGACGCAGAACGTGGTGCCGCCGGC
>Ga0134121_10000472_pt1 | contig 46839 bp, 39 predicted proteins | sample KB301_FD_96463 | JGI IMG/M metagenome (GOLD analysis project Ga0134121, IMG submission 96463) | Terrestrial soil microbial communities without Nitrogen fertilizer from Kellogg Biological Station, Michigan, USA - KB3-0-1 | ecosystem: Environmental > Terrestrial > Soil > Unclassified ...
CCCGCCATCTAACCCCAACATCAGCCGACACTTACACCCGGCCTACAATCTCCCCACCCAGCCCCCCATATTTCCGCCCCCCTTCCTTATATAGGGAGCAGTTCTCCATGAAGACCCAGGGGCACCAGCAGGACGTGCTCTTCCTATCCGGAACCCGGACCGGGTTCGGATCGTTTGGCGGCACCCTCAAAGATCTGTCCGCAATCGACCTCGGCGTCGTCGCCGCGAAGGCGGCACTCGATCGGGCCAAGGTGGAACCAGGCCAGATCGATCATGTCGTCTTCGGCAACGCACTACAGACCAGTGCCGACGCCATCTACATGGCGCGGCACGTCGCTCTCAAGTCGGGACTCCCCATCGAGACTCCCGCGGTCACCGTGAACCGGCTCTGCGGTTCCGGCTTCGAATCCATCATCCAGGGCGCGCAACAGATTCTGCTGGGCGAGTCGGACATTGTGCTGGCCGGCGGCGCTGAGTCGATGAGCCAGGCTCCGCACGTGGTGCGCGGGGCGCGCTGGGGAATCCGGCTCGGTCCGGCGCCGCCGTTCGAAGACTTGCTTTGGGAATCGCTCAAGGACCCGCAGTGCGGCTTTTCCATGGCCGAGACCGCGGAGAACCTCGCCGACAAGTACAAGATTGCCCGCGAGGAGGTAGATGCCTACGCGCTCACGAGCCAGCTTCGAGCCAGGGAGGCGTGGACCAGCTGTGCCTTCAAGGATGAAGTGGTGCCGGTCATGATCCGGAACCGGAAGACCCGGCAGGACGAGCCGTGGACCGCGGACGAGCACATGCGCCCCGACACCACCGCCGAAGGCCTGGCCAAGCTGCCGCCCTACTTCAAGAAGGATGGCGTGGTGACGGCGGGAAATGCTTCCGGTATCTGCGACGGCGGCGCCGCCGTCGTGATCGCCGGTGAGACGACTGTCGCCGCGAAGAAGCTCAAGCCGATCGGACGGCTGGTTGCCTGGGGAATCGCGGGCGTCGAGCCCAAGTATATGGGTATCGGACCCGCCCCCGCCGCGCGGAAGGCGCTCGCCAAGGCGGGAATGACCATCGATCAGATGGATCTCGTCGAGGTGAACGAGGCTTTCTCGGCGCAGTACATCGCAGTCGAACGGGAACTGGGACTGGACCGCAATCGGACCAACGTGGACGGCGGCGCCATCGCCATCGGCCATCCGCTCGCGGCGAGCGGTACCAGAATCACTCTGCACCTTCTCCACGCGCTCCGCCGCCGCGGTAAGCGGTTCGGCCTGGGCAGTGCGTGTATCGGAGGAGGACAGGGGGCGGCGGTAATAGTGGAAGTGATTTCAGATTGAAGATTGAAAGGCGCCTGTCATCCAGAGGGCGCGAAGCGCCCGAAGGATCTACTTACGGCAGGCTTGAAGTCAGGGTGCGGCGGAAATCACAGGTACGGCCAAAGTAGATCCCTCGCTGCGCTCGGGATGACAGCCCAAGCAATCCTGGAGACCCTCATGGAAATCCTCCCCGCTCTCGCCATCCTCGCCGTCGCGTATTGCCTCGGCAGCCTTCGGGTGCTCAAGCAGTACGAGCGTGGGGTGAACTTCTTCCTCGGCAAGTTCACCGGGGAACGGGGGCCGGGCCTCACCTTCGTGCCGCTGGGGCTGGCCCAGATGAAACGGGTCTCCCTGCGTATCGTGGCACTCGACATTCCGCCGCAGGACGTGATCACCCGGGACAACGTCTCGGTCAAGGTGAACGCGGTCCTCTACATGAAGGTGAACTCCCCGCGGAGTGCCATCATCGAGATCGAGAACTATCTCTATGCCACGAGCCAGCTGGCCCAGACGACGCTACGGGCGGTGCTGGGCGAGACCGAGCTCGACGAGCTTCTGGCCGACCGGGAAAAGATCAACGCCATCCTCAAGAAGATCATCGACGAGCGGACCGAGCCGTGGGGCATCACGGTTTCGGCGGTCGAGGTGAAAGACGTGGATCTTCCCACCGAGATGAAGCGCGCCATGGCCCGGCAGGCGGAGGCGGAGCGGGAACGGCGGGCCAAGGTGATCGCGGCTCAAGGCGAGTTGCAGGCCTCGCAGACGCTGGCAGATGCGGCGCATACCCTCTCTACGGAACCGGCCGCCCTGCAGCTCCGCTATCTCCAGACTGTCGTCGAGATCGCGGCGGAGAACAACTCCACGACCCTCTTCCCCATTCCGATCGAGATGTTCCGCCCCTTCCTCCACATGGCGGGAGGCGCAGGTCGGCCTGGCGAGTCAGCCGCGCTGCCGTTGCCCCAGGTAACCGCCGCACTTCCGTCGGGCGAAACCGCCATGCCGGCCAAGGAGCTGGCCGACATGATCGCGCAGCTGCGGACGGAGTCTGGCCAAAAGGGCGATAAGCCCGCCGGCTGATCCTCGTCCTCCATGGCCGACTCTCCGATCGGGAAGATCGATCGCGCCGCGCTCGAGCGGATAATGCAGCGTGCCGCCGAGCTGCAGACCGGGGAGCGCGACATCGGCGAAGGGCTGACTCCCGAAGAGGTGCTGGCCCTTGGGAAAGAAGTGGGAATACCCCCCGGTTACCTCCAGCAGGCGATGCTCGAGGAGCGTTCCCGCATCGATCCGGCCCGGGGTCACGGTTTTCTCGATCGCGCGGTAGGACCGGCGGTTTGTACGGCGCAACGGGTGGTACGGGGAACGCCGGAAGAGGTCGAGGAGAGGCTGCTCCGCTGGATCGACGACAACGAGCTGTTCACCATCCAGCGGCAGCTACCGGGACGGATCTCATGGGAGCCGCTCCGCGGAATGCAGGTGGCGTTCCGCAAGTCGGCCGCCGTGCTCGGTAGCACCAAGCGCCCCTTCATGCTGTCCCGCGCCGGCACGCTCAACGCGACCATCACCGCACTGGAGCCGGGGTTCTGTCACGTCTCATTCAGCGCAGACCTTCACCCCGTCCGCGGCGCATTCCTCGGCGGGTGGGCAGGGCTCAGTGGAGCGGGTGTACTCTCCTCGGGGATTCTGGCGATCATGACGCCGTTCTTGTGGATCGCCTTGGTTCCAATTCCGGTATTTCTGGGAGCCGGTGTCGGAGTCCTTCGCCAGTTCGGACCGGTCGCGGAGCGGGTGCAACTGGGCCTGGAGCGGGCGCTCGACCATCTTGAGCGGGGTGAGGTGAAACCGACCCACGCCATGCCCGGCACGACGGCGAGCCTGGTGGGGACGGTGATTCAGGAGGTTCGGAGGGCACTAAAGCCGTAGAGTAGCGGTTAGCCATTAGCTGTTAGCCAACTGCTATGTGCTGAGTGCTAACAGCCAATAGCTAACAGCTAGCATTTCACCAACTCTCGACCCCAACACCATGCCAGAAATCAAACACGTCGGCGTCCTCGGCTGCGGTCTCATGGGGAGCGGCATCGCGCAGATCGCGGCCGCGTCAGGCTACACCACCACCGTCCGCGAGGTATCCTCGTCGCTGCTCGACAAGGGTAAGACCGGCATTGTCAAATCGCTCGACAAGTTCGTCGAGAAGGGGAAACTCTCCCAGGCCGACCGCGACGTTACCCTCAAGCGGCTCGACTTCACGACAGAGATGTCCTCCCTCCGGAGCTGCGACATCGTCATCGAGGCGGTCACCGAGGATCTCGAGCTCAAGAACGGGCTGTGGAAGGAGCTGGATGGGATGTGCCCCAGCCACACCATCTTCGCCTCCAACACCTCGAGTCTCACCATCGCGGCCATGGCGGCCGCCACCAAGCGGGCCGACCGGTTCGTGGGATTGCACTTCTTCAATCCGGTCCCGCTGATGCCTCTGGTGGAGGTGGTGCGCACCGTAACCACCAGCCAGGAAGCCTTCGACCGCGCCTTTGCCTTCGCCAAGAGCCTGGGCAAGGAGGCCGTCTCGGCCAAGGACAACTCCGGATTCATCGTCAACCTGCTGCTGGTCCCCTATCTGCTCGACGCGATCCGCGCTCTCGAGCACGGAGTGGCGAACACGGTGGACATCGACAATGCCATGAAGCTCGGCTGCGGCTACCCGATGGGCCCGCTCACCCTGCTCGACTTCGTCGGCAACGATACGACCTACAAGATCGCCGAGATCATGTTCGCCGAGTACCGGGAGCAGCGCTACGCGCCTCCGCCCTTGCTCAAGCGGATGGTGCTGGCGGGGTTGTATGGGAGGAAGAGTGGTCGGGGCTTCTACGACTATAGTCGGAATCCTCCGGTGCCGGTTGATTTGGGGGTGTGAGTGGGTGGTGGGTGGTGGGTGGTAGGGCGTAGGGTGTAGGGTGTAGGAACAAGGACTCGCTACTCGGAACTCGGAACTCGAAGCCAGGAGACACAATGCTCTTCCTTCACGGCAACGGCGGCGGCGGTTTCCTCGGCTACGATCTGCCTCGACTCCACGCGGTGCTCAACGACTTCCCGGTGGGACTGCTCGTGGCGGCGGTGATCTTCGAGATCCTTTTCCTGTTTACCAAGCGGGACTCGCTCCGGATCGTGGCCTACTGGATGCTCATGGCCGGCGTGATTGGAGCGGGCCTGGCCGTGCTGAGCGGCTTGGGAGCGGAAGACAGGATCGCCCACGGCGAGGCGGTGCACGAAATCATGGAGGAGCACGAGGAGCTGGCCTACATCACGACCGGTATCTTCGCGGTGGTCGCTCTCTGGCGGCTAGTGAGGGAGCGAGTCATGAGCCGAGGCGAGCGGATGGCGGCGTTATGTCTCGCCCTGGTAGGATCAGGCTTCCTGGTTTCGACCGGTAAGCATGGTGGAGAGATGGTGTTCGAGCACGCGGCGGGGATCAAGACCCCGGCGCTCGAGGAGGAGATCAAGTCCCGCGCGATGGGGCACAAGCATGAAGAAGGGGACGAGGACGATGAGGATCACGACGAGGCGGCACCCGACTCGGTCACCGGGCCGGCCCCATCTCAATGACTCAGGCTGGGTGGTCCCTCGCTCTCGGGAGCCAGATCCTTCTGGCTCTCGGCTGCCATCCAAACACCACCCGTCCGACCTTTCCTCCTCTTCCCGGCGCCCCCTTCGCCGAGTTGACCCTCACGGTACCTCGAGCCACCGGCATCGTGGCCGACGCGATGCGACAGGACAGTCTGCCGGTCTCCATCGTCCAGCCCCGCGATGGCCTGATCGAGACTCCCTGGTTCAACGCCAAGACCTTCACCGAGACCGATGCTCGACGCCTGGGGCCTGACGTGGTCCAGGTGCGAGCCTGGCTGGATCCCACCAAGCCGGGCTCGAGCCGGGTAACCATGGAAACGGTGTACCGTCCGCTGGCCGACCCTTCCCTGCCCGACCGTGAGCTCGACCGGCTGGTGCCTTCCGATCATCCAGTCGGCAAGCGGGTAGGAGAGCTGATCACGGCGCTGGCGCGAGTGTACGGCCCCCAACCGAACGACTCGACCAGGGAAACTCCGTTCGGCATTCCGGGGGCGGACTCCCTGGCAGACACTATTCCGTTCGTGCTGCCGAAGCCGGATTCGGGACGAGACAGTACTTAGCGGTTAGCCGTCAGCCGTCAGCAAACACCAGCCAACAGCCGTCAAACATCCCAATGACCGCACTGCTGTCTTGGACATCGCGACGCACCGGACGCGCCTTGGCCGGACTTGTCGCGCTGATCAGCTTCGGCATCGCGATCTATACGGCCATCTCACAGGTCGACAGGGTCCTCCACATCTATGACGGCCTATGGATGCTCGCCGGCGTCACGGTCGCGCTGGGGCTCTGCGTTCCCCTGGTCTGGTCCTGGCCGCGGGACAAAGCCATCGCACTACTGGCCGTCGTGACGGTGATCGGGTCCTGGGCGCCGTTGGTCGCACTGGCACTGCGGGCCAGGATTCCAATACTCGCGCGACTAAAGGGCGCAGTGTTCTTTAGCAGTGCGGACGTGGTCGGAGTAGCGCTGCCGGTTGGAGTCGTGTGTTTGTATCTGGCCATGAAGGAGTATCGGGTGGGGCGGTAGGGCGGGAAGGCGGGAAGGCTATCCCGGTCTCTTTTTTCGGTGCTAGGTACTAGGTACTAGGTACTCGATACTGTTACTACTGTCCCAACAGCTCAGCAGGAATCGGATTTCCGTTCCGTTCATCATCCCACATCACCGACGCGACCCAGTAGCGCTTCCCATCCCAGTAGACCTGCAGGCTGTTGACGCCACGGCCGAAGACTGGCCCGTCGGCCTTGGCGCGCATCTCGTATGAGCTCAGGATCTGGGTGATGTTTCCGAACGTCTTAGTGACCCGGTGAATCTCGCTTTCGAAGAATCCGTTCTTGACCATGCCGGCGTCGGCCGCGTCTACAAACTCCTGATGAGTCATCACGTGAGCCGTGGTCTTGCCGGAACGGTCAGCGCTGGTCTCGACGAAACGGATCTCCGGGGCGTAGAGGGTACGGTCGCGGGCCCAGTCCCGAGGTTGTCCGGCCGGTCCGGAAATCACCTCATAGAACGCCTTCATGATGCCATCCAGAGAGCTTACGTCCTGTGCTCGCGGCGCCTGGGTGGGAACCTCCACGTGCTGCTGGGCCGAGAGCGAGGAGACGGGAGCAGTAACGATTGCGGCCAGCGCAAAGGCCGTTATCAGAGGCCGAAGCACCATGGGGATGTCCAATGGAGAGGATTGGAACCAGACGGCGGGAAGTTTGCGGAGGTTTCGGTACGAAAGAATCTTGAGTCTGAAGTCTTGAGTCTGAAGTCTGACGGCTGACGGCTGCTGTCGGCTGACGGCTGCCGGCTCACATCACGTACGCCTTCACCCACGTCTCCAATTTCTCAAGATCCAGCCCGGCGTCCTTGCAGGGACCCGATGGCAGGGTCATGGTCAGCCCCAGGACTGGGATCTTCCCGGCGACGTCGTGGAGGCCGCTTACCATATCGCGCTCGCACGCCACGGCGACGACCGCCTTGGGTCGCCGCTCGCGAATCACCCGCCGGGCGAGCTGGCCCCGGGTCGCCACGAAGACTGGCACATCGTACTTCCCCGCGATCGCGAGGACGCCATCCAGGGAGGCCTTGGATAGGCAGCGAGGGATCAGCAGGAGCAGCTCACCCCGACCCACCTTCCGGCCTCGCGCTTCCGCCATCTGATCGTAGACCTTCACGGCGGCGTTCTCCACCCAGTCCCGTTTCCCGAAACGGTCGGCGACGGCGGAGGTGAGACGCATGAGCCGGAGCAGGGGCCCACGTTCGGCCAGTCTCTCGGGCAGCAAAGGGCGTCGGAGCGCGTGGGACAGGAGAACGAGACCCCACCACACCCACAGCAGGATGGCTATTCCGGCCAGGCCCAGCCAGAGATACCGGAGCAGTGGCGGATAAAGGAGTGCCAATCGCGGACCGACCAGGAAAAGCAGCGCGCTCACGACCCCCAGCGCGAATGCCAGCGCCACAGTAGACCAGGCTAGAAAGAGCCAGGGCGGACTGTCGAAGTTGCCCTGATTGGGCAACGGCTTGCCATCCCACTCGTCCCACTCATGGCCGAGCCGACGGTCTACCTCGATGTGGATCAGTTTGGCGCGCTGTACCTCAGGCATGCGGGTAAGGCTTTCCCGCCGGCTATTGCTTGTCAAGGGACCGTAGCGCCTTACGTTTCCGCGATGATGGAGACTCCCAAACTCCAGGGCATCTTCCGCACCGATATCCGCGCCCGGGCCGCTTATTCCGAAGGCGCCGGGATCTACCGGATTCTCCCCTCCGCCGTGGCTCGACCCATCGACCAGGAGGACCTGGCCGCATTGATCCGTTGGGCGGAAGCGACGGGGACCGGGCTGATCCCTCGTGGAGCGGGAAGCGGAATTCCCGGCGGGAGCATTGGTCCCGGCGTGGTCGTGGACCTGCGGGACTATGTCCCCTCGCGGCTCGAGATTGATCCCGAACAACGGACTGCAGTCACCGGGGCCGGTGTCTCGCTGCGGGAGCTGAACAGCGCGGCAGCGCGTCACGGCCTGAGGCTGCCACCCGATCCATCGAGCAGCGCATGGGCGACGCTCGGCGGGATGGTGGCAACCAACGCCTCGGGCGCCCGGAGCATCCGCTATGGAAGCGTGCGCCGGTGGGTCAACCACCTCGAGCTGGTCGGGAAGGAAGGAAAGGTGATGCGGCCGGCTCGGCGACTCGGTGGGTCGGCAGCTCGGCGGCTCGGCGGCTCGGCTAAAGGCCCGAGCGCGAGAACTCAGGAGCTTATCCGCACCCACTTCCCGAGGACTCGGAAGAATTCTTCCGGCTACGCCCTCGATGCCTGGCTCGAGTCGGGCGAATTGCTCGATCTTCTGATCGGCTCCGAAGGGACACTCGGGTTCATTACCGAGATCGGGTGGCGTCTCGACGAGATTCCAGCGGCCCGTACTGGCCTTCTCGCCTCCCTTGGCTCTCTCGATGACCTGGAGCCGGCCGTTCAAGCGGTGAACCGTTGTAAGCCCAGTGCGATCGAGCTGCTGGACCGCACCTTCCTCGATTTGGTCGCCCTGGCCGGACGCGAGGGCCAATTGCCCAAGACTTCGCCCGGAACTCAAGCGGTCCTGCTCATGGAGTTCGAGCGGGAAAACGAGAAAGCGGCATTGGGTGCCGTTGGAGATGCGGCTCGCGCCCTCGACCCCATCGCCACCCAGGTGGAAACCGCGGTCTCGCCCGCCGAACGCGAGCGGCTATGGACCCTGCGTCATGCCGCGAGTCCCATCCTCGCGGGTCTCTCCAACGACCGGCGCTCCATGCAGGTCATCGAGGACGGGTGTGTGCCGCTTCCCCGGTTGGGTGAGTACATCCGTTTCCTTCGGGAGACCGCCGAGGCACAGGATCTCACGGTGGTCATCTTTGGCCACGCCGGCGACGGGAACGTTCATGTAAACGTGCTTCCCGAGTTGAGCCGGCGGGGTTGGAGGGAGAGGGTCACGGCCCTGTTCGAGGCGGTGAATGCCGAGACTCTGCGATTGGGTGGGACCTTGAGCGGTGAACATGGCGACGGCCGGCTTCGGGCGGGATGGCTGGAGCGGCAGTACGGACCGGACGTCCTGGAGCTGTTCCGCGGGATCAAGACGCAGTTTGACCCCCATGGTATCTTCAACCCCGGCGTAATCCTGGCCGAACCCGTCTCCGCGATCCGACAACTCAAGATGGGGCCCGACGCCGAACCGCTCCCGGACGACATAGCGGCGGCATTGCGGGAGATCGAGCGCAGCGGAGGGTATGCGATCGACCGGCTGGAAATCGCGGACAACCACTGGGGAGATGGGAGACGGAAGACGGAAGACGGGAACAGCTAGACCAGCTTCCCTTCTCCCGTCTCCCGTCTCCCGTCTACTGTCTCCCGTCTCCCCTCTACTGTCTCCCGTCTCCCCTCTACTGTCTCCCGTCTCCCGACTATGGAAATCCTCAAAACTCCCACCATCACCCTGATCGCCCGGCCCCAGTTCATCGAGCCGGAGCATCTCCGCGTATCCTGGAAAGGCGAGTCATCGGACGGCGAGCGACTGGCCGAGTTTGCCGGACGGCTCTGCTACATGAGCCAGCACAATCCGGCTGGGCGTACCACGGGAGAGTACCTCTCCAACATTCTCAAGCAGGGACACGGCTCGGTCTTCGAGCATGCCACCTACGTGATCCTGATCGAGGGGATCAGCCGTTCCTGCAGTCACGAGCTGGTCCGGCATCGGGCGGGATTCGGCTATTCCCAGCTCTCCCAACGTTACGTGGACGAATCCCAGGCCGCGTTCGTCATGCCCCCCGCCATCATCGGAGACACGGCGTTGGAAGCGGAGTGGCAGACCCAGGTGGAGGCGGCGCAGAAGGCTTACGTGACGGCCGTCGAACGGCTGATGAGCAAGTACGAGTGGGTGGCGGACCGGGTCCATCGGAGAAAACTGGCTCGCGAGGCGGCTCGCAGCGTCCTGCCCAACGCGACCGAGGTCAAGATCGTCGTCAGCGGCAACGTGCGCGCCTGGCGCACCATGCTGGAGCTTCGCCTGGGCGAGGGTGCCGAGCTGGAGATTCGCCGCATGGCCCTCGGCTGCCTTCGCTTATTGCAACAGGAGGCCGCATCCCTGTTCGCCGATTTCGAAGTCTATCGCGCTCCCGACGGGACGGAGTGTGGGAGGGTGGGGTTCCATAAGGTGTGAGTCGGGTCATGAGTCGTGAGTCATGGGTCGGTGGTCAGAGGTGACCATCGACCCTTCGACTTTCCACGACAGACTATCTATTTCCGAGGAGGAGACCCACGACTTACGACCCAAGACTCCCGACCATCGACCACTAACAACGATCAAAAACCACCTTAAGCACGAACAACCCAGCAAACATCCTGCCACTTTCTTCAACTTTCTTCAAAAAAACTATTGTGCGTTCGTAAGCTCTTTCTTACTTTAGTATTGCACTCCCTGTCTGACACCGCGCCGGCTCGCTCATTGAGCGGCCTTTTTTTAAAATCACGCGGTGACCAATCACGGCGAGGAACCGTTTGGGAGTTCGGATCGGACTAGCCTTCAACCTCAAGCCTCTGGCGCCGGCTACTGCTGCCGGGGCAAGCATTGACCCCTCCGTTACCGCAGGTTCCAACGGCCGAGCCCTTCGGTACGATCTCGAGCAACCCGATCTCTACGCCGAGTGGGACGAACCAGCGACCATTGACGCAGTCGAGCGGGCGCTCCGTCCACTAGGCGAGGTTATTCGCCTGGAAGCCGTCTCCGATTTCCCCCGGCGGCTCATGGAATCCCGGCCCGACTTCGTCTTCAACGTTGCCGAAGGACTCTTCGGGGTAAGCCGGGAGGCGCACGTTCCCTCCATCTGCGAATTCCTGGGGATCCCCTACTCGGCATCGGAGCCGCTGACCCTTGCGCTGGCATTACACAAAGGCCGGGCGAAGGAAATCCTGCAATCCCGTGGCGTGCCGACCGCGCCGTTCATGATGGCGCGGACCGTGGCCGATGCCCGGAACTGCTCGCTTGCCTTCCCGGTCTTCGCCAAGCCCGCCTTCGAAGGGTCCGGTAAGGGTGTCAGCATCAAGAGCGTCTGTCAGAACCGGAAACAGCTGGTCAAGCAGGTGAACTATCTGCTGTCGACCTATCAGGAGCCGGTCCTGGTGGAGAGCTACCTGTCGGGTGCCGAGTTCACCATCGCGATCCTCGGCAACGGCGAAGAAGCCCATTGCCTCCCGATCGTCGGGATGCGCTTCAACGAACTGCCTGAAGGCGCCCCGCCCATCTACGGCTACGAAGCGAAGTGGATCTGGGATCGTCCGGACGATCCGCTCGAGATCTTCGAGTGCCCGGCCCGCGTCCCCGCGAGGCTGGCTACCCAGATCCGGAGCGTGTCGCTGGCCGCGTATCACGCCCTCGAATGCCGCGACTGGTGCCGGGTGGACGTTCGTTGCGATGCCCAGGGCATTCCGAACGTGGTCGAGCTGAATCCCCTGCCCGGGATCCTTCCTGACCCGCGGGACAACTCCTGCTTCCCCAAGGCCGCCCGAGCGGCGGGGATGTCCTATGACGACTTGATTCGCAGGGTGGCGGACATCGCCTGGCGGCGGATCAGTGGTCGGTCCCTGCTGGCGGAGGCCGCTGCGTGAAGATCGCAATCTTGTACGACGGGGAACACGAGACCTGGGACGCCAAGGACGTTGCCTCTGTCATGGACAGCGTTCGCGAAATCCAGACCTGCCTCCGAGCCCGGAACTATGAGGTCAGTACGGTTCCCGTTCGCCACCAGGACTTCAGCTGGTTGACCAAGGCCCGCCGGGTTGATGTGGTCTTCAACCTGTGCGAGGGAATCGGCGGAATCTCCAGGTTCGAAGACTTCGTGGTTGGCACCCTCGAGCTGGCCGGCCTTCCTTATACCGGTTGCCGGCCCTGGCCGGTCGCTCTCTGTCACCGGAAGCACGTCGCGAACACCGTCCTCGCGCGGGGCGGAGTGCCGATTCCCCGCTTCATCCTGGCGCAAGGAAACCGGCTGCCCTCCGACCTGACCCTGCCGGTCATCGTAAAGCCGGCGGCGGAAGACGCCAGCGTCGGGATCGATTCGGCCTCGGTCTGCACCACGAAGAAGGCACTCAAGAAGCGTCTCGCTGAGATGTCCGAGCAGTGGGAAGAGGTGCTGGTTCAGGAGTATGTCGCCGGCCGGGAATTCAATGTCGGCTTCGTGGGCCGCCAGGTTCTCCCGCTCGCCGAATTGTGCTTCGACGGCATGCCCGAGGGCAGCTGGCCCATCCTTACTTATGCTGCGAAGTGGGACGTGGGCAGTCCGGAGGATCTGGGTTCGACGCCGGTGTGCCCCGCGGAACTCCCTGCCGACCTGGCGAAGCGGATAGTGCAAGTGGCGCGCTCGGCATGGGAGAATCTCTGCAATGCGGAAGGCTACGGGCGGGTTGACCTCAGAGTCGATTCCGACGGCCAGCCTTACATCCTCGAAGTGAATCCCAACCCCGACATCTCCGACTCGGCTGGCCTTTCCCGTATGGCGAAGGCGTACGGCTGGGAATACGAGGAGCTGATCTCCCGGATCGTCGAGGAAGCGCTCAACCGTTCCAGCTCCCGCCAGGCAGCCGCGGCTCTTGCCAGCGGCACTCCGACATGACCACCCTGACCCGGGTCAATCTCCGTGAGCTCACGGCCCTGGACGTCGCCCGGGTAGTAGAGCTTACCCGCACCACGGGCGTGTTTCGCGATGAGGAGATTGTCATTGCGGAAGAGGTTGTGCGAGAGGCGGTCGTGGCGGACCGGGCGGGTGAGGCGGACAACAGCGACCGCCCCGACCGCTCTGACCTTGACCGCCCTTATTACGCCCTAGGTGCCGAGGTGGACGGGCGGGTCGTCGGTTGGATCTGCTGGGGTGCCACACCCTGTACCGTCGCGACCTGGGATCTCTACTGGATGGCGGTGGATCCGGAAATGCACGGCCAGGGTGTGGGGACGGCACTGCTCGAGGAGATGGAGAATCGCCTCAGCGACAAGGCGCGGCTCATTGTGATCGACACCTCCGGCCGGCCCGATTACGCGCCAACCCGCGCCTTCTACCGGGCACGCGGGTATCAGACCGCGGCCGTGGTCCGGGATTTCTATGCTCTCGGCGATGATCAAGTCATCTTCTCCAAACGCCTGCATCGAGAGCGTCGGTATTAGTCTGGGACGAATTGAATCCTGGATGGGATGAACGGCTTCTCCGTGAGCGGGGAAGCCGTTTTGATTCGCAACAGTCAGCGCCGACTAGACAAGGTCGTAAAGTGTCCACACATTAGGAAATCCGCATTCGATTCCTTCGACAGAGGGCATGGTTATGACCCTTGCAATTGTGCGCCGGGGCTTGCCGCTGGCGGCGGCAGCCATCCTGTTGATGACGGGAGCAGTGACTGCGTGGGCGCAGAATGGCAGGCTGACCGGAACAGTCACCGACAAGGCCACCAACGCGCCGCTTGAAAACGCGCGGATCATGGTGAGCGGCACCAGCCTGATCGAAACCACGAACAACGAAGGCAAGTACAGCATCCGAAGCATCGCGCCCGGCACCTACCAGGTGCGGGCGCTGCGCATCGGGTACTCGCCGCTGGTCCAGACGGTGACCATCGGCCAGGACGAGACTGGCGCTCTGGACTTCGCCCTGACGGCGGCACCGGTCCAGCTGGATGAAATCGTCACCACGGCGACGGGCCAGCAACGCAAGCTCGAGGTGGCCAACGCCGTCTCGACCATCGACGTCGCCTCGGTAGCGGCGGAGCAGCCGATCACCCAGATGGCGGACCTGATCTCGGGCCGGGCCGCCGGCGTGCAGGTGTTGAAGAGCGCCGGCACTACAGGTTCCGGCACCAGGATCAGAATCCGGGGATCCAACAGTATCTCCCTCTCCAACGAGCCCCTGTATTACATCGACGGGATCCGGATGGAGAGCTCCTCCTCATCCAGCACTCTCGATATCGGCGGCTTCGGCGCAGGCGACCCCCGGACCAACGGCCCCTCCCGGCTCAACGATCTCAATCCGGACGACATCGAGTCCATCGAGATCGTGAAGGGCCCGGCGGCGGCCACTCTCTACGGCATTCAAGCCTCGAACGGGGTGGTGAGAATTACCACCAAGAAGGGCAATCCGGGCCGGCCCAAGTGGAACTTCTTCGCCGAGGCCGGCGGTGTCAGTGACAACAATACTTATCCGCTCAACTTCTTCGGGCGCGACACGACGGCCGCGACCGGCGCTGACTACGACTACTTCTGCCTCCTGCAATATCAGCTGGATGGGCTTTGCACCCAGACCGCGGTTCTCAAGTATTCGCCGCTGGAGACGGCCAGCACCCGCCCGCTCAAGACCGGCTTGCGCCAGCAATATGGCGCCAGCGTGTCGGGCGGCAATGAGTTCGCGACCTACTTCATCTCCGCCGGATACGAGAATGAGGACGGCGTCTTTCGGCTGTCGCAGATTGAGGAAGACTCGGTCCGCGGCGCGGTCGGGACCGTGCCCGACAACCAGATCCGTCCCAATACCCTGGAACGGTGGAGCCTGCGCACCAATCTCGGGGCCAACGTCTCCCGCAACTCCGACCTCAGCGCCTCGATCGGGTATATCTCGAGCGATACCCGATTCGTCGAAAATGACAATAGCGTGCTGACCATTACCGGCAGCGCGGAGACCTCGACCAATCCACCCACCGTGATGGATGGCTGGTATTACACCCCGGCCCAGCTTTTCGCGGAGCTGGCGAGTCAGGGCCTCAAACGGTTCACCAGCGGGCTAACGTACAATTGGCGGCCGAATGCCTGGCTCACCACCCGGGCAACGGTCGGTTATGACATCGCCAACCGCAACGACATCCAGTTCTTCCCGACGGGGCGCGTCGCACCACAGGACCAGAACAACGACGGTATCCGGGCCGACAACCGGTTCCAGGTCTCCCAGACCTCGGTAGATCTCGCCGCTACGGCGCGGTTCAAGTTTTCTCCCACGGTCGGTTCCAAGACCTCGGTCGGCGGTCAGTGGTTCCGGGACTTTTCGACCGGTACCCTGGTCACCGGCCGTGGTCTCGTCCCCGGATCGGAAACGATTGCCGGCGCGGCGTCGGTGGAAGCGAGCAGCCAGACCACCGAATCCCGGTCGCTCGGCACCTACATCGAGGAAGAGATTGCTCTGAAGGAGCGGTTGTTCCTGACCGGCGCCGTTCGGTTCGACGACAACAGCGCGTTCGGAAAAAACTTCAACGCAACCGCGTATCCCAAGGCCAGTGCCTCGTGGCTGCTCTCCGAGGAGCCGTTCTTCAACAAGGGCTTCTTCAACACCCTCCGACTGCGCGGCGCCTTCGGAGCTTCGGGGCAGCAGCCCGGCACCACCGACGCGCTTCGGTTCTTCTCGCCGGTGACCGGGAAGAAGAACGGCCAGGGCCTGTTCGGGGTGACCCCGGGCGGTCTGGGCAACCCGGACCTCAAGCCGGAACGATCCATCGAGCTCGAGCTCGGCTTCGATGCGGCCATGGCCAACGACCGGGTCTCGGTCGAGTTCACCTACTACAACAAGGAGACCAGGGACGCTCTCATCCTGAAGCCGGTGATTCCCTCGGCCGGCCAGGTAGTGAGCCAGTTCTTCAACCTCGGCAAGATCCGGAACTACGGTGCCGAGCTCGCCGTTGACGCGCGGGTAATCGAAGCACGGGACTTCGTGTGGGATCTCGCCGTGAGCGGCTCCCTCACCCACAACACCATCGTCGAGCTGGGCGTGCCGCCGTTCTATGCGCCGGGAAGCTTCTACCAGCGCCATGTCCAGGGATTCCCCGCCGGCGGATTCTGGGGCGTTGATGTGAGCTACAACGACGCCAATGGTGACGGCATCATCGCCGCCAATGAGGTCACGGTCGGGGACCAGCTCCACTACAAGGGCCCCGCTCTGCCGACTCAGGAAGCCTCGATGAACAGCAGCATGGGGTTCTTCAACCAGCGGGTCCGGCTGGGAGCCCAGTTCGACTATCGCGGCGGCCATCGGATAGACAACTCGATCGAGAATTACCGCTGCTACGTCGGCAACTGCCGCGGCCTGGTGGACAAAACGGCTCCCCTCCGGGAACAGGCGCTGGCGCAGGCCGCCTTCTCCGGCTTCTCCAGCAACGTGATCTTCGATGAGCCGGGATGGTTCATCAAACTGCGGGAGCTCTCGCTCACCTTCTACGCACCCTTCGGGTGGGCGCACAGCATGGGCGCCTCGACGGCCAGCATCACCCTGGCCGGGCGTAACCTCTGGACCATAACCGACTACTCCGGAGTAGATCCCGAGGTCAACGCCTTCGGGCAGGACAATTTCGGCTCCAGCGACTTCGAATCGCAGCCCCAGGTTACTTACTGGACCGCGCGCGTCAACCTCAGCTTCTAGGCGGAAACGACATGTCAATGAGGATCATTTCCATGCCGGCCGCCTCCTGGCAGGGAGCGCGCGCTGCGCGGCGTATCATCGCACAAGGTCTGCTGGCAGCGTCGGCGCTCACCCTGGGAGCCGGTTGCGGCCTGCTGGACACCAATCAGCCCGACATCATCGAACCAGGAGGATTGGAAACCCCGGAGGGCGCCGAGGCTCTTCGGGTCGGCGCGATCCACGACTTTGGTTTCGTCAAGGACGGAGACGGCAGTCAGGTCGATACCGAAGGCCTGGTCATGCTCACCGGGGACATGGGCGATGAGTTCATGCATTCCGGATTCATCCCCTCGACGGTGGAATTCGACCAGCGCCTCGTGGTGCCCAACAATTCGAGTCTGGACGACGTCTTCTTCCGGCTCCACCGGGCCCGCACCCTGAGCGAGGGAGCCGCTAAGGCATTGGAGGCATTTGCCCTGGACCCCGACAACAACGCCGGGATTCCCGAGATGCTGAGCCTGGCGGGCTTCACCTACATCTATTTTGCAGAGGATTTCTGCTCTGGAGTGACCTATAGCTCGACCGTGAACGACCAGCCCGTCTTCGGACCGCAGCTCGATACCCAGCAGAGCCTCGACACCGCGATCGCGCGATTCGACTCCGCTCTGAGCCTCCCCGCAATCGCGGTGGACCCCAACATTGAATACCTGGCCTCGGTCGGGAAAGCCCGGGCCCTGCTGAACAAGGGTGACTACGCCCAGGCGGCAGCCGCGGTCGCCAGTGTTCCGACCGATTTCCAATATGTCACCGAGCATGGACCGAGCCCCCTGGAGCTGGCCAACGCGATATTCATCTACGGGACCGGCGGCAGCAGCGGCAGCATAAGCATGTCCGACGTGGAAGGCGGAAACGGGCTCCCGTACCGGACCAACAACGATGCCCGGGTACCCTTCCTCGACACCGGCGAGCTTGGGCTGGATCAGACAACGCCGCAATTCGATATTCTGAAGTATCCGGACCAGAGTACCTCTATCGTCGTCGCGGACGGGATCGAGGCCCGGCTGATCGAGGCCGAGGACCGGCTGCAGGCCAGCGACATTCCGGGAATGATGACCATTCTCCAGGACCTTCGGGACAACGCCATTACTCCGGCACTTCCGACGCTCGGCACACCCGCCGGTCAGACCGATGCGATAGACACCTTGTTCAGCGAGCGGGCGTATTGGATGTACGCCACCGCACATCGCCTCGGCGACATGCGGCGCCTGGTAACCCAGTACGGCCGGAACGTGAACACGGTCTTCCCGATTGGGGTCTACCTCCGTGGCGGGAACTACGGAACGGTGGTCAATTTCCCGGTGCCGCAAGCCGAGGTGGATCAGAACCCGAATTACGACCCGTCCAAGTGCGACCCAACGAAGCCCTGACACTGCGAGTACTGGCCTTGTGGACGGCGGCCCTCTCCTGGGCCGCCTGCGGGGGTAAATCCGACATATCTGATGAAATCTCTCCCAGCTCGGGAGAGATCGGGGTGCGGATAGAAAGCCACTACTGGTCTGACGCTACGATTTCGATCTCCCGGGGCGGTACCTGGAACCGCATCGGACTGGCGGGAGCCAACAAGACCTCCAGCTTCGTCGTCCCCTTCCGGCAATTCGGAACCAACCAGTCCGCCCGCCTCAAGGCCGACCCGGTCGGAGGGGACGCGCAGTTCGTATCGGATGCGGTGAGTATCCGTCCCGGTGCCCTGATCGTCTGGACGCTCGAGTCTACTTTGGACCGGTCCAATATCGCGGTGTATTAGGCCTGCGGCAGGCTACTGGTAGTGCACGACGGACTGCGCGAGATACTTCTCCAGCTTCCAGCGGATTTCCTCCCCTCCCGTCGCACTCAGCTCTTCGGTGACGTAGCCCTCGGTCGCGCCGAGATGGAAGGCGCCGAGGTGAAATCTGCCACCCGGGCCCAGGCGGCGGACCGGAACCGTGAACTTCTGGATCGCCCCCGGGGCGACGGTTCCCAGACGCTCGGTCGTGCCATCGTGGATCAGGTTGATCACGACATCGATCTGATGGTAGCTCTCGACGATGAGCAGGATGTCACTCGGCTGTGGCTCAACGTCGGTGTCTTTGGTGTGGTGGCAGGCCAGGCTTAGCGCGACCAGCAGCAACCCGCCGACAAGACCACGCCGTGGCATTCTCATACCCGTCTACCTCCCTGACGCTCCGCCTTTCACCACTGACCCGCCTTTCATGACGAATCCGACCTTCATCATCCGGTGCAGATCGGCCATGGGGTCACCCTCAACCGCGATGATATCGGCGAACTTCCCCGGAACCAGCGATCCAACCTGGTCTTCCCACTTCATCAGCTCGGCGGCTCGGATCGTGGCGGACTGAATCGCCTGCATCGGCGTCATCCCGTAGCGTACCATATAGGGCAACTGAGCCGCGTTGAGCCCGTGAGGGTAAACCCCGCTATCCGTTCCGTAGGCGATCTTGACCCCCATCGCGACCGCTTTCCTGAAAGCCACGCGCTGTGTCTCGGTGGTCTCCGTGTTCTTTCGCAGGACCTCCTCCGGCCACCCGTCGCGCTTGCCGACCGAGTCTATATAGTCGCCGTTGTAGATGTCCGCCACCAGCCAGGTCCCGTGCTCCTTCATGAGTTTCAACGCCTCATCGTCCGCCAACGAGCCGTGTTCGATCGACCGTACCCCGGCGCGAACCGCCCGCTTGATGCCCTCGGCGCCGTGAGCGTGCGCTGCGACGAAGGTCCCGTAGTTGGCCGCCTCCAGGACGGCGGCGCGGATCTCCTCTTCGCTGTACTCGGGCGCGCCCGGATTGGTTCCAGCGGCGAGAACGGCCCCGGTCGCGATGATCTTGATGAAATCGGCGCCCCCGTTCAGGATCTCCCGCACCCGCTGCCGGATTTCGGGAACCGAATTGGCGACGCCTTTCCGCATCTCGGCAGGAACTACGACATCGGGAGCGAGGCCGGTCACCTCACCGCCACCTCCCGAAACCGTCACATATGCTCCGGCCACCTCCATACGCGGACCGATCACGGTGCCATCGTTGATAGCATTCCGGAGCGCCACGTCCACGAAGGCCCGGAATGTTCCTACGTCTCGGACCGAGGTGAAGCCTGCCAGAAGCGTCGCGCGGGCCTGCCTCACCCCGATGAAGGCATTCTGAGCCGCTGAGTTGAGCAGGGGGTCAGCCGGACTGGCGCCCTGAATGGAATCTTCAAGGTGGGTATGGCAATCGATGAGACCGGGCATCACCGTGTAGCCCGAGAGATCAATGATCCGTGCTCCCTTGGGAATCGCGGCCGAGGCCGGCTGCACTGCCTCGATCTTCTCGCCGCGAATCAGAATGACCTGGCCGGTACGCACCTCGCCCTGATCCACATCAACCAGGCGCCCGGCCTTGATGGCGGTGACATCCTGGGCATGAAGTGGGATCGCCAACAATGCGAGGGATGCGGCAGACAGAATCGAAGACAGAAGCTTCATGCTGTTTAACCTGGTTGAGGATCGTCGCCGTCGCCGTCGCCTTTGCCGCCTGCTCGCCCTTGGCCGCCCTGACCGCCTGTCCGCCCTCCCGCCCTACCGCCTCTTCTCAAACTCCTCCCTCGCCTTCTGAATCCGGCTGAGCACCGTCTGCAGCTCCTCTTCACTGTTCCAGGCTTCGCTCGCCCTCGCCGCCTGATCCAGCCGGTCAAGCCAGGCAATGAAGTATTCCGCGGCCGGCTGATCGCGAGGAGGGACTCCACCCACCGTCAGGTAAATCGGGCTCGTGGTCCCGAAGGGATACAGGTCGAGCACTGGAGGGATCGCGCGGTCGGCATAGGCCCGGAGAGTGTACCAGCCGCTTTTCTTCACCCGAAGAGTGAGTACGGTGTCCTTGGCGGTGTGATCCCCGCTGAGCGGCAGGTCGGCTACCACTTCCCCATTGCCGATCAACTGGAGGTGATCCACCGGGACATAGGACCGGAGCCAGACTTCGAAGCGGACCTCGCCTCCACCGGCTGGGAGCTTCACTTCCTGACCGACCTCGGCACCGTTCGCCTTGAGCGACACCAGCGGTCCGTTGGTCGCCATGCTCTTGCCTGCCTTCAGCGCCGCGAGCCAACGGGAATGGTCCAGCGGCACCGGCGAGCGGACGAATACCCGGTCGGTTCCCAACGGCCCCCGCAGCGAGGCAAAGTTGGTCATCGCGTCGGTACCGGCGCCGGCCGGGATACGAAACCCGCAGTTCAGGAGCTGGTACCAGACCCGTGCCGTCGTCAGGTGGTCGCTGAAACCCACGATCTCCATGTAGTCGATGTTGCCCAGGCCCGCATCGATGGGCAGAGCATTGGTCAGGGCCGTCGCGGTATCGGACGGATCGGGGTACTCGTCGAATGGATGGACGTACCCGAAGAGCGCGCCCTGCCGGTGTCCCTGTTCGGCGACGAAGCTGTTGTCGGGAAAGAGGCTGGCCGCTGGAGTTCCGGCATATCCGGCATAACCGGGGAGCACCAGGTGTTTCGTCAGGCCAAGCAGGCCGGTGTGGCCCCACACGCTGGTGTGGTACTCCTGGTCGTGCGCGATGAGCAGGTCGGGTCGTGAGACTGGATCGAGCCGCCCGCTGAAGTAGCTCACATCAGGGATCCGGTCCTCTTTGTTTACGATCAGGTTCTCGACGACATTCAGCCCTTCGGCCCGGGCCTGGAACGCGAGGGTGGCCGGCGTCGCGCGGTAGTTGCCCCCGTAGTTCATGTGGACGTGCAGATCGCCGCTGGTCCATCCCTGAGTGCGCAGGTTGACCAGGCGATCCAGCCGCACCAGGCGAGCGGTGAGCTGATCCTCGGCAACGGTGACTTTCTCCCGGTACACCCGGTATTCGGGGCCGTGGGTCACTTCGATGGTGGCATCCCCCGCCGGCATCGTCAGCGTCGAGGTACCGGCGTTGTGGAAGTAGCCATACTCGTAGGATCGCTCCTGACGGTCGAACGCATCGTCGGCGTGACGCCAGGCATCGTCAGGCGCGACACTGCGGCCGTCGGGAAGCGAGACCGACACTCGCGCGGGAAGTTCGCGTCCGGTTGCGGCATCGACCACCGTGATCTTGAGCCGCCCTACTCGCTCACGATACGTGCGCTTGCCGATCTCGATCCCGGTGCGCGCCCCGCCGGGAACGTCCACCATCCAGAGCGAGGTGTTTCCCCCTTCATTTGAGATGTAGGCGATGCGCCGCCCATCGGGAGACCAGCGTGGATTGGTGGCATCGAAATCCCCGTAGGTGAGTTGCAGGGGATCGCCGCCGTCGGCGGTCATCAGCCAGAGCTGGTTCCACTGGCGGCCCAGGTAACTGGAATAGACTACGCGCCGGCCGTCGGGAGACCACGCCGGCCGCGCCTTCCAGGTGGTCTCCTCGTCGTACAACGGCCTCAGCGGTGCGCCCGGAGTCGCAGGCATCCGCCAGAATCCTCCGGTTCCCCAGATCTTCCCGTGGTTGGATACGAGGATCAGCTCCCGGCTATCGGGAGACCAGGTCGGCGAGAGGTAGTGATCGAACCGGCTGTAGTAGTACCGGGGGAGGCCGCTATCGCGATCTTCAGTGAGACGCACGGCGGGCCCTGCCGCCATTCCGCTCTCGATTGGGATCAGGAAGATGTGCCAGCGACCTTCGTAGGACGTGGACACGAAGGCGATGGACTTGCCGTCGGGCGACCAGTGCGGCTCGACGTTGACCGCCCCATTGGCCACGAGCGGGTGGGCATCCATCGTTTGCCGATCCACCACCCAGAGATCAACCGCGTCACTGCGATAGGAGGCGTAGACAATGCGGCGCCCGTCCGGGGACCAGTCGGGTTGATGGTCGTAAGCACCGGTCGTGATCTGTTCGACATTCATGGTGCGCGACGGCGCCGCCGGGACCGATCCGGCCCAGAGCGATCCCTGCATCGCGACGACCAGCTCTTTCCCGTCGGGAGACCAGGCGACCGAGGAGGGACCGCTCGTGACCTGAGGCAGATACATCTCCCGGTAGTAGTAGTTGTGAGGGAGTTTGATCTGCTTCAGTACCGGCTCGCGCTGGGCCAGTGCGGGGCTCGAGGCCAGCAAGAACAGGCCGCAGAGGAACGCAGAGGAACGCAGATGGATCATGAGTCCATTGATGGTTGCAGCGTCGGGTTGTCGCTGTCTCTTGGCTTACGGCTTACGGCTGACGGCTCACCCCAAAATTTCCGTGACCACCCGATCGGCATGGATCCGGGCGGTATCAATCAGGGGGATGCCGGCATCACGGGCCCCTCGCATGAGGAGTGGGATTTCCGTGCCCGCGAGGAGCACCCCATCTGCCCCATCCCGCTTCAGGCGTTCGACCACGGCCAGGAACCCTTCGCGGGTCTCGTTGCGAAAGTCCTCCAAGACGAGCTGTTCCATGTACGCGTCATGAATGTAGACCTGATCCTCCGGCGAGGGCACGCGGATCGTCATTCCTCGACGGGCGAAGACGTCGGGATAGGCCCGGCCCTGCATGGTGAAGCGAGTCCCCAGCAGGCCCAGCACCTTGTGACCCTGCTGCTGGGCCGCATCGGCCGCAGCCTCCACGATGCTGAGGAGAGGAATCGGCGATCTGCGCGAAAGCTCGTCGAAGATGAGATGCGGCGTGTTGGAGGTGAGCACACCGAAGTCGGCCCCGGCCCGGGCCAGGCGCTCGATCTCGATCGTAAGCCAGTCGGCAAGCTCGTCGAGACGATTCTGTTCAAAGAGTCGTTTCAACCGGGCCAGGTTGAGACTGTTGATCAGGATTTGAGGATAGCTGCCGTCGCCTGTTCGCTCGCGATAGGACGCGATGATCAGGCGATAGTAATCCACGGTCGAGGGTGGAGCGATCCCTCCGATCAGGCCAACCGTCTTCATTCGGCGGGCATCTTTCCGTGCTTGAAGATGTTCCACCAGAGCTTTTGGTCAGCTTCCGAGTAGATGCCCAGCAGCTGGATGATCTCCCGGGCGAACTCCACACTCCCGATACCGCTCGCCGTGATGAGGTGGCCGTCCCGAACCGCCCATTCATCGCTGTACCGGCTCTCATCCTGATATCCGGGTACCAGCGCGCTTAGATACGCCTTGCTGTTGCTGGTGTGCCGGCGGCCTTTAATCACCCCCATTTGGCCCACCGCGACGGTCGCACCACAGATAGCCGCAACCGGTACCCGTGCGGCGTCGAAGGCCTTGACCACCTTCGTGAGTTCGGGCCTCGGCGACCCCTGCTCCCACATGTCTCCTCCGGGCAGGATCAGCAGCGCGGCACCGTCTGCAGTGACCTCGGCCAGAGTGAGATCCGGCGTGACACTCAGCCCGCCCATCGAAGTCACCACCTCAGGCCCGAAGCCGACGGTCCTGACCTCGAAGCGGCCGCTCTTCTTCACTTCGCACATAGCTAGAGCCGGTTCCCAATCGGCGTAGCCGTCGAAGACGAGGACGTAGACAACTGCAGCCATTAGCCGTCAGCCGTCAGCCGTCAGACCATACGGTTCTAGCGGGTGCAGATAGCTCCTTAGGCCATAAGCCTTAAGCATGTCCCGTCTCCTGTCTCCCGTCTCCCGTCTCCCGTCTCCTCCCTCTCCAATACACGGCCAGCCCGATCACCACAAACCCCAGCGCCCCGCCAACCACCTTCAACTCAAACAAAAGGACGCTCGGCGTGTCACTCGGAGGCACCACGGCGACGCCCATCGCGAGCAGGGTAAGCCCAAGGCCAGCGATCGCGACCAGCCAAGGTTTGATACCCCGAGCGGTCGGTGATGGATTACGACGGGTGAAGAGCAGGTAGGCGGTGAAAAGGTAGAGGTAGGGGATGAAGTACACCAGCAGCATCGTGTCGAGAATGATCAAATAGGCCTTCTCGACTGTGGTTCCCTTCCCAAGCACCGACAGAAAAAGGAAGATCGTTGCAAAGGAGGACTGCACCAGGATCGCGACGTAGGGCGTCTTCCACTTGGGATGGATTCGGCCAAAGGCCGGCGGGAAGTACCGATCGATGCCGATCATGAAGGCGACCCGCGCGGGACCGGTAAGCCAGGCGCCGATTCCTCCGATATTGCCGATCACGTAGAGCAGGGCCATGCCCGGCACCAGCCACGCGACCACCGATCCTGCTGCTTCCGCTCCTGCGGCCACGGCCTGCAGAAATCCGGAAACCACGTTGACCTTGTCGGTGGGAATCAACCAGAGCACCGAGGCGGTGCCGGCCAGATACAACAGGATGATGAATGGAGCCGACAGAAAAATGGACCGCGGCAGGGTGCGAGCGGGATCCTTGGTCTCGCCGGCCATGACCGAGCACAGCTCCAGGCCGGCAAAGGCAAAGGCGATCGTCGCCCAGAGGTTGATCGACGAGAAATCGGCCAGGTCAGGCACCAGCGAGCTTGGGGTGATGGGAGTCGCGGAACCCCGATGGACGAAGGCCCAGATCCCGAAGCCCATCAGAGCAACACCGGGGAGGTAGCTCGCGATCGCCCCGATGTTTTGCAGCCATTTGCCGGTCCCCAACCCGACGATGTTCATGAACGTGGCGAACCAGAGCATGCCCAGCGTCGCGGGAAGGACGTAGGACCAGTTGTTCACCAGGTCGGTATTCCCTCGCCCCACCACGAAGGTCGCGATGACCGCCGTGGAGATGAGCAGGTTGGGATAGTAGAGCAGGTTGTTGACCCAGTAACACCAGCCACAGAGAAAGCCGTGCGAGTCGCCGAAGGCCCGCTTGGCCCAGGCGTAGATCCCTCCCTCGTCCGGAAACCGCGCTGCCAGCTCGGCGACCGCGAGTCCCTGCGGGATAAAGAAGAAGAGCGCCGCCAGAACCCAGAGCGTGAGAGAGCTGGGGCCGGCCGCCGCCGCCGTCGCCAACCAGCGCAAACTCAGAACCGCGACGACGTTGAACAACACGAGGTCGCGGAGGCCCAGCGTCCGAGGGAGACGGGTAGATTCGGTAGCCAGGAGGCCTCCGAGTGAGGAGTGAGGAGTGAGAGTGAGAGTGAGAGTGAGAGTGAGGAGTATCGAGGCCCTTACTCCTTACTCCTCACTCCTCACTCCTCACTCCTTCCTAACCGAGGTACAACTTCTTCGGATCCAGCACTTCCCGCAGCAGCCGCAATTCCTCTGCCCCGGGCGGAGCAATGAGATCGAGATGCTCTCGGACCTGGAGGGGCCAGCCCACGCTGCTCTTCACGTCTTCGACTGCAACATCGGGATAGATCGCAGCGAGCACCATCTCACCGGTTTCGGGATCCGATTCGAGGATGCCTTTGTCGGTAATCACCTTGACCGGACCCGCGCCCGGCATGCCGAGTTCTCGGCGCGACTTGCCCTTGCAGCGTTGACCGGGACTGGTGAGGAAATCCACTTGCGCGGGGAAGGCTCGCGGATTGAGCCGGCTGATGATGAGAACTCGCTGGGCGTGGATCGCGATCTCCGCCGCACCACCCGAGCCTGGGAGCCGCACCTTCGGCTTCTGGTACTTGCCGATCACCGTGGTGTTGATGTTGCCGTAGCGGTCCACCTGGGCCCCGCCGAGGAATCCGACTTCGATCTTCCCGTTCTGCAGGAAAAGCTGGAATACGTCTGCCATGCTGCAGACCATCAAGGACCCGGTGACCAGCGAGGGATCGCCGATCGAGACCGGCAGCCTCTCGGGCACGGCGCCTACTGCACCGGACTCGTAGATCAGTACCAGATCGGGCGCCTGGAGCGCACGCGCGAGGTTGCAGGCCAGGTTAGGCAGACCGATCCCGACGAAGACCACCTCGCCGTTCGCGAGCTCTCGCGCGGCCACGGCAGACATGATTTCGGAGGGGGAGTAGGTATTCATGAGTCGTGAGTCGTGGGTCTTGTGTCATGGGTCCTAGAACCCATAGTTCACCCCTGCCGCCATCTGCGTTCCAGCCTTCAATCGCTCTTTCAGCTCGGGCTGGCGCGCCATGTACTCGGCGCGGTCCCGGACTCCGTGCACGAACTCGTCGAGATATTCCTTCAGTTTTTCGGGATCGCGCGAGATGGGCTCCCAGTTCACGTAGAAGTCGTTGTCCCGGTCGTAGTAGCCTTGAGCGTAGGACGGATGGGCCCCCCACGGTTCAACCACGACGGCATCAACGATCATTCCCGGGATCAGAGTCCGGTTCGGGTCTGCGCGGATGACGGATTCATCCACCAGCTCCTCGACCACCACGATGACTCGCTGCGAAGCGAAAGCCGCCTCTTTCTGGACGCCGAGGAGGCCCCAGACCTGAGTGTTCCCCTGCTCGTCGCCTCGCTGCGCGTGGATGATGGTGACATCGGGGCGGAGGGCCGGCACCGTCGCAAGCTCGACCCCGGTGTAGGGACAGGTCACCGTCCGGATCAGCGGGTTCGCGACCGGAAGATCGGTGCCCATGTAGTTCTTCATGGGCCAGAAGGGCAGACCTGCTGCGCCCGCGCTCATTCGGGCCACCATCCCGAAGTGGCTGTACTCCTCGATCTCGAGAGGCGGAGTCCCCTGCTCCACGGCGCGCCGGAATGCGTGCAGCGAACCGGCGCCGGGGTTGCCGGCCCAGGAGAAGACCAGCTTCTTGGCGCAGCCGGCGCCGATCATCTGGTCATAGATCAGGTCGGGCGTGAGCCGGCAGATCGTGAGATCCTTGCGGCCCTGGCGGATGATCTCGTGACCCGCGGCGAAGCAGATGAGGTGGGTAAATCCTTCGATAACTACCGTATCGCCGTCGTGCACATGGGCGGCGATCGCGTCCTTCATCGAGACGACCTTGGAACGCATCAGAATGCTCGTTCAGCGCTAGTTGAGGCTACGGGCGCCATGCAGGGGCCCCCACACGGAAGCCAGGCCGACCATACACGAGGTTCTGCCCGTTGACGTCCATCGATCCGTAGATAAACGGGGACGTGTTGGGATCTTCATTCGGGTCAAGCGCATGAAAGGCTATTCGCTGACCGTCAGGTGACCAACTGGGGCCTGGACTGGTCCCGGAATACGATACCGGTATCGAGAGAAACCCGTTGCCGTCAGGGCGAACCAAGTTCACGCTATTCGTGCCGCCGAAGAGCAGCTCAGTCCCATCGGATCGCCAGTGCACATAAGTGTAGCCCGGGCCCGTGCATGCAGTCAGCGTGCAATTCGGCGTCACAGGTTTCAAGCCTGTGCCATCCGACCTTACAACCCATATCCCCCCGTTCGCTTCGATGGCGATGTACTTACCATCCGGAGACCAGGCCGCCTTAAAGGGACTCAAGAAGGCGGGAAGGGGAAGCTTTCGCCGATGGGTACCGTCAGCGTCCATGACCCACATTTCTTCAGAAAAAGGCTGTTGGATCTCGCGGCGATACAGTAACTGCCGACCGTCGGGGGACCAGCGTGGATCGGTTTCCACATCGTTACCCGTAGGAAGGGGTGTTCTACCGGTCCCGTCCGCGTTCATCACTCCAATATTCGCTGTCACCCCGTCGAAATAGGCCAACCTCTGTCCATCGGGAGACCACTCTGGAATTACCGCGCCACCGGTCGCGATGTCTGTAGCCCCGCTGCCGTCTGGATTCATGACATACAGGTCAAGCGTGCCGGTGCCGCCGACTTTGGGGCCACCCTCCACAATCAGCCGCGAGCCATCGGGCGCCCACCGGTAGAATTCCACGTGGAAATCGGTCGGAGTAAGTCGGTGCGGCGACGAACCATCCGGCATCGCGGCCCACAGTTCATACACAAAGAATGCGGTGGGTGTCGTGGTGTCATGGAGGAAGGTCAGCTCTCGATTCACGCCGATCCGTGGCTCCAGCACCACCACCTCCAGCGAGTCCCGGGCACCAGAGACCGTAAACAGGATGGTCGCCCGTCCAACGGAGTGGGCGCGCACAAGACCCCCTGCCGAGATGGTCGCCACTGCAGTGTTCCTGCTGAACCAACTCGGGGCTGGGAGGGCAATCGGTACATCATTGTTATCAAGACCATCCACGGCCAACTGAAGCGTGTCCGCCACGAAAAGACTGGGCATTCGATTCCTGGCCGTCAGGACCGGGACGAGCAAAAGCGTCGCCGAACCGCTTATGCCCTCGGATGTCGCGGTGATGGCGACTGTTCCGAGCGACTTTGAGGTGACAATGCCGGTGGAGGAGACCGTAGCAAGATTTTCATCGGCGCTGGACCAGACCACGGTCCGCCCGGTCAATTTCTTCCCGGTCGAGTCGCGCAGCGTCACGTTGAGTTGAACGGCCGCCTTCACGATGAGGGTGTCACGGCCCGGCAGCACCGTCACCGTCGCCACCGACGCCTGCGTGGGGCCCGGACCAGGTCCGGTCCCTCCCCCGCCATCTCCACCCCCACAGTACCATCCGGCAAGCACACCAAGACCAGCTAGAATCCGCGAAACGGTCCTAACTCGTGGCTTGAATTGCACGGAGTCCTCTTTTAAGGGGAGTACGCTGGAAACGGGTAGCTATCCTATCGAGCGCGAGGCCTCGGTGCCAGAGGCGATCGCCTCGATGCTTTTCATCTCGTGAATCAGATGTCCGGCAGCACCGATTAGGTGCCGTTCCAGAAGCACCGCGGCCGCATCTCCATCCCGCCGTTCCAGCGCCTCGAGCAGGCCGCGATGTTCCCGATCGAAAGTCTCCCGGTGCTTGAGCATGAGCCCGTGAGAGAGCCAGTAGCGGTCCACCCGTCTCAGGAGACCGGTGATCAGCTCCTGGAGGCGGGGCCGGTCGTCGAGACCGTAGATGGCCTCGTGGAATTCCACGTCCAGGGCACCCCATTGGGCACCGGCGTGAGTACGCTCCGCATGGTCGAGTAGCGCCCTGGCGGCGGCGAGCTGGAGCGGAGTGAGCCGGGTGGCCGCACGACGTATTGCCGCGGTCTCGAGGATGACCCGGATTTCGTAAATCTCCCGGATCTCTTCCGAGGTCAGTGCGCTGACCGTCGCACCCCGGTTGGGCTGGTAGGTGACCAGTCCCTCGGACTCGAGCTGGCGCAGCGCTTCGCGAACGGGAATGTGGCTGACCCGAAGCTGAGCCGCGATTTCGTCCTGGGGAAGCGGTTCGTTGGCCCGGAGGTGCCCGGTGATGATCGCCTCCCGCAGCACCGAAGCCACCATTTCATGGGTAGGCTGGCGCCGGCGGGGCCGTTCGAGCCGCTCCAGGATTTGGTCAAGCTCCACGCTTTGGACTCGCGAAATGTAGGGTTTTCAGGCTCAACGCTTGCGTGATCATATATTATATATTACCTTCGCAAAGTCAATAAGCACCAAGCATATCCGCTCTCAGAGACAGGTGCCGCATGATCTCGAAAGAGTCTCCAAACAGTCGCGTCAGCGGCCAGCCCATTCCCTACCCGCCGGCCTTTGAGTTCGTGGAGCCGGACTGGAGGCGTCTGCCCGGGTACCGGGATGTGACTCCGGAGGAGTGGGAAAGCGCGGTCTGGCAGCGCAAGCACACCATCAAGAACCTGAAAGAGTTCAAAGCGGCGTTGGGCCATCACCTGCCCGAGAGCCTGGCGGCGAGCATTCAGCGGGATCACGATGAGCGGGCCACCATGTCCATGCTCATTCCGCCCCAGATGCTCAACACCATGAACGTCGAGCAGCTCTGGGAAGACCCGGTGCGTCGCTACATGGCGCCCGCCTTTGACGACCGGCGGACCGACTGGGCCAACCATCCCAAGGCCTCACGCGACAGCCTGCATGAAGCCGAGATGTGGCAGGTCGAGGGGCTGACTCATCGGTACCCGACCAAGGTTCTTGCCGAGCTGTTGTCCACCTGTCCTCAGTACTGCGGACACTGCACCCGGATGGACCTCGTCGGCAACGACGTTCCCCAGGTCGAGAAGCTCAAGTTCAACACGCCGCAGAAGGACCGGCACCAGCAGATCCTCGAGTATCTGAGAAAGAATCCAACGGTCCGGGATGTCGTCGTCTCCGGCGGCGATATCGCCAACCTGCCGATCACCGTGCTCGAGCCGTTTGTGAGCGCGTTGCTCGATATCGAGAACATCCGCGACATCCGCCTGGCGAGCAAAGGCCTGATGGCCATCCCGCAGCATTTCCTGCAGGACTCGGTGCTGCAGGGACTGGAGCGGCTGGCGAAGAAGGCCGTGGAGCGCGGTGTGGACCTGGCGCTGCACACTCACGTGAATCATGCCCAGCAGGTGACCCCTCTGGTTGGCCGCGCTACGCGCAAGCTGCTGGACATGGGCTTCCGCGACGTGCGCAACCAGGGCGTGCTGCTTCGCGGGGTGAACACGACGCCGAAGGATCTGCTCGACCTCTGCTTCATGCTGCTCGATCACGCCAAGATCATGCCCTACTACTTCTACATGTGCGACATGATCCCCAACTCCGAGCACTGGCGGCTGGGAGTCTTCGAGGCGCAGCAACTGCAGCACGACATCATGGGCTACCTCCCCGGCTTCGCGACACCGCGCATCGTGTGCGACGTGCCCTACGTCGGGAAGCGCTGGGTGCACCAGCTCGCCGCCTACGACCGCGAGAAGGGCATCTCGTACTGGACCAAGAACTATCGGACCAGCATCGAGATGGACGTGCCTGATGTGATGACTCGGCAATACGAGTACTTCGATCCGATCTATCTGCTGCCCGAGTCGGGCCAGGATTGGTGGAGGGAGCAGATGGCCCGTGAGCCCGTTGGTGCCCATAGCTAATGGGTAGTGGGGGGTGGGTTGTGGGGGGTGGGGAGTTGGCCCCCACTCCCTACAACCCACTACCCACCACCTGAAACCCTGATCCGTTCGAGTTCGACATGGCAACCCGCGACTACCCCCGCATCCTCGTCTCTCCACCCGGTCCCAAGGGCAAGGCCGTCGTCGCCAAAGACGAGCAGTGGACCTCCACCTCCTACATCAAGGAGTATCCTCTCGTCATCGCTGGCGGTAAGGGTGCCATGGTGGAGGATGTGGACGGCAACCGCTTCATCGATTTCATGGCCGGCATCGCCGTGTCGTCAACCGGGTACAACCATCCCAAGGTGGTCCAGGCCATCAAGGATGCGGCCGACCGGTTCCTGCATGTCTGTGGGACCGATTTCTACTTCGAGGGCTTCTCCAATCTCGCCGAGCGGCTGGCGAAGGTGGCGCCCGGCAAGAGCAAGAAGCGGGTCTTCCTTTCCAACTCGGGCACCGAGGCGGTCGAAGGAGCCATCAAGCTCGCGCGGAATCACACTCGGCGTTCCGGTCTCATCGCCTTTCACCAGTCGTTCCACGGGCGGAGCTACGGCGCGATGAGCCTCACGTCGAGCAAGGTGAAGCAACACGCCCATTTCGGGCCGATGCTCCCCGAGGTGTATCACGTTCCCTTCGCCAATCCCTACCGGGCGGGCAGCGCGCAGGCCGCGATGGACCTGTCGCTCGGCGCGATTGAAGACCTCTTCACTCGGCAAATTCATCCGGAAGACGTCGCGGCGATCTTCGTCGAGCCGGTCCAGGGGGAGGGCGGCTACGTGATTCCCCCCGACGGCTATCTCACGGCACTCCGGGAGCTGTGCGACAGGCACGGCATCATGCTGGTCTTCGACGAGGTCCAGAGTGGTGTGGGCCGCACCGGGAAGATGTGGGCCTGCGACTGGGAAGGCGTCGAGCCCGACATCCTTGTGACTGCGAAAGGCCTCGCCTCCGGCATGCCGATCGGTGCCATGATCGCGAAGGAGTCGGTGATGACCTGGGAATCCGGCGCCCACGGCTCTACCTTCGGCGGCAATCCGGTCTGCTGCGCCGCCGCACTCGCGACACTCGACGTCGTGGAGCAGTCTTTGCCTCACGTGCTGAAGATGGGTGAGCGGATGCTTTCGGGAGTGCGCCAGCTGCAGGAGAAATTTGCCTGCATCGGCGATGTCCGGGGTCGCGGCCTCATGGTGGGTGTCGAGTTCGTGAAGGATCGCGCTACCCGTGAGCCCTATCCCGAGCTCATCGATCGCATCACCGAGCGAGCCTTCCGCAAGGGATTGCTTCTGCTGGGCTGCGGAAAGAGCACGTTCCGCCTCGCACCACCCCTCGTTCTCGATGAGTACGATGTGGACACCGGGCTGGGCATTCTGGAGGAGTGCCTGCGCGAAGAAGACTAAGCCAACGTAGATTCACGCCCATGAGCCTCAGGTCTCCTTTCTGGCTCGTGGGCGTTTTTCTTTGGCTCACAGTCGCACCACTCGCAGCCCAGACCGCTTCAGACACCACCGCAGGGGACACGACTGTGGTGGCTGGGGCCGGTTATGGACTCTACGGTCCGTTGGGCTGGTTGCAGCGGTGGATCTTCGGATCCCGCCATCGGGAAATCTGGGCCGCTCCCGTTGAGGTCGAGCGGTTCGACCTCACCTCCGAAACAAGCGGCCTCACTCCCATCGGTGCCGACAGCGGGGTTCGGTCCGGGGAGCTCTACCTCCGGGGCGCCGACGGCTCGCTCTACACCTTCAATCAGATTGCCGCCGATCTGAGCCATCTGCTCCCCAGCGGCTTACACAACGATTTCGGTGCCGGGTTGGCTCAGGATCTGCAAAGCGGGCGGCATCCCGGGGCGCCCTTCGTGGTCCCTCCCCTGGCCGCTGCCGCTGGGCTGGGTCCTCTACCTACTCCGCGGCTTGGTGTGCTGCCGCAGGACACGAGCCTCGATCGCTTCGGTACCCGGTTCAGTGGCACCGTGGGGTTCCTGACTCCCGGCATCATCAGCCGCTTCCGTACCACAGCCGGTGTGGCGGACTCCGCCATCCCCTCGAGCGAACTGATAGAGCTTCTCCAGTCGGAAAGCCCGCCATCCGTGGATCGCCAGGCGTACCTGCGAGAGCGGTTGTTCGACGTGTTCCTCGGGAACTGGGATCCGCTCCCGCAAGATTGGCTCTGGCTCCGCGACTCCTCAGGAGTCTGGAAACCCCGTCCACGACCTCGGGAGCTTGCGTTCATCCGGCTCGACGGGCTGGTCGCGGGGCTCGCGGGACAGCAAGTGCCCAACTTCGCGACGTTCAGCAAGGACTACGACACCCGCCTTGCCGTCACGACTCGGGAGCGGACTCTCGACCGCCGGATTCTCCCAACCTTGGATCGCGCCGTCTACGTCGCGACTGCCACTGCGCTACAGGGCCAGCTGACCGATTCGGTGATCGAGAACGCGGTGAGCCAGATGCCTCATTCATACTACGAAAAAGCAGGTGAAAAGCTCGTTCAGGAGCTGAAGGCCAGGCGGGATCATTTGCCGGAGGCGGCAGAGCGATACTATCGCATCGTGATGGGTCAAGCCGACGTGTATGGCTCTCATGGTGACGACACGGTAACGGCGGTACGGGACTCCGATGGGACACTGGAGGTAGACGCTGGACCGCGATTCCAGGCGCGCTTCGATCCGAAGCAGACCGACGAGGTCCGGCTTTACCTCTTCGAGGGCGACGATCGCGTCCTCATCCGCGGCACTGGAGACAAGGGACCCAAGCTGGTGATCGGTGGGGGACCGGGCGATGTCGTAGTCGACTCAACCGGAACCGGTCGGCTGACCGTACACGACGCTGCAGACGTCAGCATCGAAACACCAGGCAAGGTCAAGCGGGAAAAGGATCCACTGCTTCCGCCGACGTTTACCGACACGGCAAGTCAGGATCCACCCCCGCTCAAGCGCAACAAGGTCTCCTTCGCACCCTGGTTCGACCTGAACTCCGATCTCGGCCTCTTCATCGGCGGCGGGCCGGTGCTGACCTCGTACGACTACGGCTACGATCCCTACAAGTCGAAGATCCGGATCCGCGCCGCTTACGCGACCGCTCCGCAGGCCTTCGATGTGGACTTCCGGGGGGAGTTTCGGCGCAAAGGCAAAGGCTCATACTTCCTCGTCGAAGCGGAGGCTTCGGCGGTCGAGGTGCTGAAGTTCTACGGTTACGGGAACGAAAGCACCAGAATCAGCGATGACGATTTCTACAACACGGGGCAGACGCTTTTCTCGCTGTATCCGTCGATCGTGTTCCCCATCGCACCCAGAAGCAATGTGAGGCTGGGGCCGACCCTCAAGTACGTCTCTACCGATCTCAGTGCGAATACTTTCATCGCGCAGGATCACCCCTACGGTACCGATGGGTTCGGCCAGGTGGGCCTTCAGGGCTCCGTGATACACGACACTCGCGACTCTCCGCGGTTCGCGACGCGCGGCGTACTGCTCACCGCTGGGAGCAGTTTCTATCCCGGGATTTGGGATGCTGAAGAAGCGTTCGGCGAGGTGGATGGATCGGCGGCGACGTATATCACCCCGACCCCGGATTTCACGGTCGGCCTCCGCCAGTCAGGCAAGTATGTCTGGGGGAAATATCCGGTACACGAGGCCGCGTTCCTGGGTGGCTCCAAGACGGTGCGGGGCTACTCCAAGCAGCGCTACGCCGGCGACGCCGCCATCTATACCAACCTCGACGCCAAACTCCGTGTCGGCACCATACCGTTCGTCATGGTGTGGAACATGGGTCTTCAGGGTATCGCGGACGTGGGCCGGGTGTTCCTTTCGGGAGAATCCTCCGACGTCTGGCATTACGGCATCGGTGGAGGCATGTGGGCCGCGCTGCCGGACAAGAGCTTCATGGGGCTCTTCACCGTCACCTGGAGCGATGAGCGGACGACATTCTGGGGTGGGATTGCGTTCATTTTCTAGGCGGCTCGGCAAGTGGACGGTTAGACGGCTGGACGGTCAAGGGTTCCGTGCCTACAAAGCCTCCGCATCACGGGGGCCTTTTCTTGTCAGATGAACTCTTGACCGTCTAACCGTCTGACCGTCACCCCTACAGATACGAAAGCCATGCTGCTCGAGAGCGCGCCTTGAGCCCCGCAAACCACCGACACGGGAAATACAGAATGCCCACTGCGATCGCGAACACCAGATAGAGCAGGCCCAGATTCCACATGTACCCGTCGGGCAGATCTCCGGGGCGCATTGGATGATTGGTGAAGAGCCAGGGGTTCACCTGGCCTTCGCGGATCAGGGATACACCGCAGGCCAGTGCGTGGATGAGTGGGATGTGAAGCAGGTAGTAGAACAATGGGACTCTTCCGAAGACCGCAAGAAAGTCGGCGACCCGGCCCCGGGCGTGCTCGAGCAGTGGAATCGCAGCGATCGTGGGGCCTAGCGTCATGAGCAGAAACTGAAGCGACGCCGGATACTTGGTCGTATTCAGGAAGGAGAGCGGCGCCGGCATCCTGGAGCCTGCCCAGTGTCGAGGATCTCCGTAGAGGTTGAATCCCCGCAGGATCAGGAAGGCCGCGATCGCACTCAGGCCAATGGCGTAACACGCCCGCCGTCGTCGCTCGGGCTCCCAGCCAAGCACCGCTCCGAAGGCATAACCCAGCGCCATCACCGCGACCCACGGTATCAAGACATAGAGAATGACGAGGGGCGGGCCACCCGCACCCAGTGGGAACTCGCCACCCAGGTAGAGCACTTGCCAGAGCCAGAAGGGAGGCGGCCCTTCCGGATTCAGGTGGGCGACCACTGGATCGAGCAGGTTGTGCCCCGCCACGACCAGCGCTCCCAGCGCCGCGATTGCAGGGAGCGGCAGCCACACGAGCCCGGCAAGCACGATCATGGACCAGCCGATGGCCCAGATGACTCCCGCGAGCAGGTAGTGAGCGAAATCGAAATTGAAGGTCCAGAAGATCCGGATGACGGTCAGCTCGAGGAGGATGAGCCAGGCCCCGCGAATCAGGAGAAAGCGGGAGAGTGCAGGACGGTTGTCGAGCTTTTTCCCCAACAGAAACGCGCTCGTCCCAGCCAGGAAGACGAAGGCCGGAGCGCAAAAGTGGGTGACCCAGCGGGTGAAGAAGATTCCCGGTGTGGGTCCACCGGGTGGGAGCCCGGAGTAGACCCGCACATGGTCGATCGCCATCAGTACCATTACCACGCCGCGGATGATGTCGACCGAAGCGATCCGGGCAGAGTGGAGGGTGCTCGAGGGTCCAGCTAGACGGTTCGACGGTTCGGCCTGGCGGTTCGACGGTTCGACGGTTGGTCTACTCGACATGAACCCTCCGATCTCTCTCGCCCACGAACCGTCGACTCACAAACCGCCGAGGTTACTCCCCCCTCACCGGCCCCGCATCCAGATGCCAGCCGGGATGGATCCAGCGGCCGTTCTTCTTCACAAAGACCTCGGTCGCCCGGCCGGCGTCTTTCATGGTCTTGTCTCCCACTTGATACTCGACGATGTAGCGCGAGTAGAGGATCGCGACGTCGCCGTACAACTGGATGTCGGTGTGGGGAAACTCGACCTTGATCAGCTTCCCGCCACCCTGGACGAAGCCGGCCGCGTTCTGCATCGTGCCGGGCTTGGTTTGCCAGTTGTCGTCATCAGCACTGATCGCGATGAGCTCTGGCGCGATGATGTCATTCATGCGCTTCTGGTCGTTGTTGAACCACGCCACCCAGACGTCTTCCCGCACCTTCTCCAGCTCGGTACGTACGGAGGGCGGAACTTGCCCGGCCTGCGCATGAGCCGGGCTGGTATTCAGGAACAGGGCGGTGACCAGACCCGCCAACAGGAACCGCGGTCGCACTGGAACTCCAGGAATGGGTGTTGGATGTGAGGATGTTGGAATGTTTGGATGGACGGATGTTTGGATGTAGGGATGTTTGGATGATGTGGGAATGGATCCGGTCCGCTCCAAATCCAAACATCCAAACATCCTCACATCCCCTATCCCTCAATCACCGTGCGGCTCTGTTCCCGGGCAAACTGCTGCACATACCAGGGCCCGCAGCCTCCCTTTCCTGACGAACCGGAACCTTTCCAGCCACAGAACGCCTGAGCGCCGGGCCAGGCTCCCGTGGTGGCACCGGTTCGCTTGTTCACGTAGCAGACTCCGGCCTCGATTTCCTCAAAGAAGCGATCGATCTCTTCCTTCTTCTGGCTGAAGAACCCCGCGGTCAGACCATACTCTGCCTTGTTTGCCTCGGCCAACGCTTCATCGAGGCTCCCGACCTCACCAATGGCAAGGAAGGGCACGAACAGCTCCTCGAAGAAGAGCGAGCTCTTCAGCGGCAGTGCGGCGATGGTCGGCGCCACGAAGTGACCCTTGTCGAACACGCCGCCTTTGAGCCGCTCGCCACCGGTGAGGATTTTTCCTTCTCCCCTGGCCTGATCCACCGCGCCCTGCCACCGGTTGACCGCCTTTGCGTTGATCACCGGTCCGAAGTACACGTCCTTCTGGGATACGTCTCCCATGACCATCGCCTTGGTCCGCTCGAGCAGCTTGGCGACGAACGGCTGGGCCACCGCGCGATGCACATAGACCCGGCTCGTGGCGCTGCATTTCTGGTTCTGGAGACCGAACGCGGACTTCATCACACCTTCGGCTGCGGCGTCGAGATCGGCCGAATCCATCACGATTACCGCGTTCTTGCCGCCGAGCTCCATCAAACAGGGCTTGACCCACTTCTGGCTGATGCCGTGGTGGATCCGCATGCCGACTTCTTTGGAACCGGTGAAAACGACACCATCGGTCAGGGGATGCTGCCAGAGCGGATCGCCGATCTCCCGGCCGTGACCGCTGACGAAGTTGAACGCCCCAGCGGGCACGCCGGCGTCCCGATATACCTCGTACAGCTTGAGTCCGGTCCACGGGGTATCCTCGGCCGGCTTGTACACCACCGCGTTTCCTGCCAGGAGTGCCGCGGACGACATGCCGGTCGAGAGCGCGAGCGGGAAGTTGAACGGCGCGATGCACACGAAGACGCCGTAGGGCCGCAACATCTCGGTGTTCTTCTCGACCGGAGTCATCTTCGCCATGGCGCGAGTGAAGCCGCTGGTCTCTTCGACCTGAAGCGCGTAGTAGTCGATCAGGTCGGCCGACTCCTCGGCGTCTCCCATGGCCTCGAAGCGGGACTTGCCGACCTCGAGGCTCATCACCGCCGCGAGATCGAACTTCCGCTCCCTGATCAGCTCGGCTGCCTTCCGGAGGATCGCCACCCGTTCCTGCCACGGCCGTTTGGCCCAAGCCTTCTGCGCGGTGTGAGCAGCCTTCACCGCCTCATCGACGTGCTCAGCCGTGGCACACGCGAAGCGGCCCAGGACGAGACCGTTATCGATCGGCGAGACGTCCACGATCGGTTCCTGTCCCGGCGACTCCACCGGCTTGCCGTTGATGTAGAGCGGATAGCTCCGGCCGGCCGCGGCTCGAACCGCGGTCAACGCGTCATCATACGCCTTGTGAAAGGCGCCAAGATCGACGTTGGTGCTGGTGTAAGTGACTTTCTGCTGGGGTGCGGTGGCGGTCATGGTGTTCGTTCTCCAGATACGGTGATGCGGCTTCGGACAGCAGGTAGTAGGTGGTAGGGAGTAGGGTGTAGGGCCCAAACCTTTGTTTCCGGCACGATTCCCTACTCCCTACTCCCTACTACCTACTCCCTACCACCTGCCTTCCTTCTGACACACTCATCAGAGCCCGAGCAAACCGCCGCGCGAGCTCGTCAATTTCCTCTTCCGTAATCACAAACGGCGGCGCCAGCAGGGCCAGGTCTCCGTCGGTACCGTTGGCCTGTCCTACGTTGGGCCAGATCATCAGCCCTTCTTCCAAAGCGGCATCGGCAAATCGCTCGGCGAATTTTTGCTTCCGCGGGAAGGCGGTGCGGCTGCCCTTGTCCTCGACGAACTCGATGCCGGCGAGGAGGCCTTTGCCACGAACGTCTCCCACATGCGGCAGATCGCGCAGTTGCTCCAGCTTTCTATGAAAGCTGCGTCCCATCTCGGCACACCGCTCGACCAGGCCGTTCCTCTTCATGTAGCGCACCGCTGCGAGACCGGTCGCGCAGAGCACCGGGTGATGCGAGAAGGTCTGGGCGTGAAGCAGACTGCCTGAGCCTTTCGCGATCGAATCGAGCAGCCGAGTCGGAGCGAGAACCGCAGAGAGTGGCGTGTAGCCACCGGTGATCCCCTTCCCCAGCACCTGAATGTCCGGTATCACGCCATACGGCTCGATCGCGGACCAGGTTCCGGTACGACCGGCGCCCGACAGGACCTCATCGGCGATGAACAGCACATTGTATTTGTCGCAGATCTCGCGAACCCGCCGGAAATATCCCGGCGCAGGAACCGACGCTCCGGTCGAGCTTCCGCCCACTGGTTCGGCAATGAAGGCAGCCACGTTTCCCGCTCCGGCGCGGAGGATCGCATCTTCCAGGACCGAGCCACTGCATATCGGACATGCGGGAACCCCGGCTTTCGCCTCAGTCCTCAGTCCTCCACACTCGCACCTGTAGCTGTAGGGCGCCGGAATCCGGACGACGTCCACCAGCCATTCGCGGTAGTAGGTCTTGTAGTGCTCCCTCGCCGACGCCGAGAGCGCGAGGAGCGTGTTGCCGTGATAGGCGGGAAACAGCGCGATGATCTTGTGCTTGGACGGCTTGCCGGTTTCCACCCAGTATTGCCGAGCCAGCTTGAGCGCGGCTTCGACGGCTTCGGAGCCGCTGGAGAGGAAGTAGACCTTCTTCAGATCTCCAGGAGCCAGCGCAGCGAGTTCCGCCGCCAGCTCTTCGACCGGCTGGCTGGTGAACGCCGTTCCATTGAGGTAGGCGATCTTCGAGGCCTGCTCCGCCATGGCGGCGCCGATCTCCCGGACACCGTGGCCGATGTTGGCGACGAAGGCACCACCGGATCCATCGAGATAGCGCTTCCCATCTTCATCGGTCAGCCAGCAGCCTTCTCCCTTGGTGATGAGGGGAAAACGCCGGTTGAGCTTCCGGTAGAAGACGGGCGAATCGGGATACTGGTGGAGTGACATTGGGGGGAGAAATCTGGTCCGCTGCCGGTGGATTATCTAGGGGGACTAACGTCCGTTGCAGCTTGCACTTAGCGGTGGACCGTGACGTTTGAACTGCTTACCACGGAGAACGCGGGCACGCGGATGAACGCGGAAGTGGTCAATCATGGATTTGTGTTCTCGAGGGGCCGCGACCCAAGGGCTCCTCCCCGCAGCAGACTTCGCCCTGCATATTGAGGCAACCTGCACACCCGGCGCAGCGATGGTTCTCGCCGACTCCATACCTGCCTCTCCCTGCCCTCCGAGACATCTGGCTCGGCCAAATCGAGTGCTGTCGGCTCTGGGTCCGCCAATCCGATAGTAGGGCATGACGGGCCCGCCCACTCACGGCGGCTGTGGGGAATCACGGCAAAGAGCGAACAACATGGAGGCGCAACATGGGTACCAGGAAATCGGCAAAATCCGACGGGAAAAAGAGCAAGCGGCTGAGCGTCAGCAAGAAGACGTTGCGGGATCTCAGCCCCCGTAAGAGCGAGGCTGTGGCCGTGCGTGGCGGGCGGGCTACCGTGAGAAGGTGTTTATGAATTGAGGCCGCGATGCATCCAGTTAGAACGGCGCTGCGGCACCGCCGAGCCCCTTTGAGCTGGACCTATGAATCTCGCCGCTGGTAATTGCCGATTCTTCGTCCTGCGCACTCCGCTGCTCCCGGTCGAAACCCTTCTCGACTGGAGCAGCGGGCTCAGCGCGCGACTGAGCTACGACCGGGGCGAGACTCTGGCGGCCGCACTCGACACCGATCGGGCCCTCCTGCGCAGTCGTCTCGCCAAACTCCTGGACAATCCCGAGATCCGGGAGGCGATCTTCGTTGCCTCGCCCAGTCTGGATGAAGCCCTCGAGCACTGGTTCCGGAACCCGGATGGTGAGAAGGGCCAGAGGGTCGAGTGGGGTCTGGTCCGCTACCTCTGCCGCATGGCCAGTCGGCCGACGCCCTTTGGCCTCTTCGCGGGAATCTCGGTTGGCCGGGTCGCGAAGCAGACCTGTCTGAAGATTGGGGGCCGTGAAGCGAACGAGCGGCACACCAGGCTCGACAACGACTACCTGTTCGCACTGGTTCAGGCTTTGGCGAGCGATTCAACGCTCCGCGACGCCCTTCGTTACCGTCCCAACGACAGCCTCTCTCCGGGCGCAGGACGCTTCCGCTACGTCGAGGCCCGGGTCGATGGCACTCTGCGGACCTATCACCTCGTCAGCGCAGACGACACTCCAGAACTCCGCTCGATCATCGCCAGGGCGCAGGCCGGTGCTACCCGTGCGGAGCTGAGCGAAGCCCTTGTCTCTCACGATGTCGATCGCCTGGAAGCCGATCAGTACGTCGACGAGCTGATCTCGGCTCAACTACTGGTGCCCGACCTGGAGCTGCCGGTCACCGGTCCTGAACCGCTCCCGACTCTGATCCGGGAGCTGGAAGCGCACCCTTCGCAGGAGGCCACTCTTCAAACCCTCCGGTCAGTCGACGCGACGCTAGCGGAATTCGATCGATCGGGAGGAACTCCCCCTGCCCGGTACCGCGAACTGGCCGGGTCGCTGGAGCCGCTTCCCGCAAAGGCCGAACTGGCGACCCTTTTTCAGGTGGATCTGGTCAAGCCGGCACCTCAGCTGACGATCGGAGACTCGGTACTCCGGGAAATCGACCGCGCCATCGAGATCCTCCATCGGCTGGGCGGCGTTCGGGAAAGCGACCCCCTGGCCCGTTTCCGGGAGGCGTTCCTCGAACGGTATGAAGAGCGCGAGGTCCCGCTACTCGAAGCCCTGGACGACGAGGTCGGGCTGGGCGGCATGATCGCTACCGGAGGTGATCCCTCTCCACTGCTCCGGGGTATTGGCTTTCCCGAATCGCCGGAGACGGACCACACCTGGGGCAACCGCGAGCACCATCAACTGATGCTCCTTGGAACCGCGTTGCAGGATGGCCGGGAAGAGATCCAGCTCGAGGCAAAGGACTTCGAACGGCTGGAGATCCCCGGCAAGCATCCCCTGCCGCAATCTCTGGAACTGATGGGAACCATCCTCGCCAAATCGGCCGCGGCGATCGACCGGGGCGAATTCCGGCTGTGGGTCGACAGTGCCACCGGCCCTCCTGGAGCGCGCTATCTGGGCAGGTTCTGCCACGTGGATGATGCCCTTGCGAGAGAAGTCGGCGGGTTGCTCCGCGCCGAAGAGGAACAGCACCCGGACGACCTGTATGCCGAGGTCGTGCATCTTCCCGAAGGCCGGATGGGGAACATCTTGTTGCGGCCCCAGCTGCGGAGCCATGAGATCACCTATCTGGGACGGTCAGGAGCGCCCAGAGAGCAGCAAATTCCTGCCAGCGATCTGCTGCTCTCCCACAACCACCGGCAATTCGTTCTGCGCTCCGCCCGGTTGGGTCGGCGGATAGTCCCTCGCCTAACTACAGCTCACGCCTACGCCCGCGGCCTCGGCGTCTATCGATTCCTCTGTCTTTTGCAGGTCGAACATGTGGCCGACACGCTGGTGTGGAGCTGGGGACCTCTGGCCACCGCGCCGTTTCTACCGCGGGTGCGATCTGGTCGTCTCATACTGTGCCCCCGACGCTGGAACCTGTCACGGGACGAGTGCAATCGGCTTGGCACGCTGACCGGACACGAACAGTTCCTGGCAGTACAGGAATGGCGCACCCGGAGGCGTCTGCCCCGGTGGATCGTCCTCGCCGATTACGACAATCGTCTGGCCGTAGACCTGGAAAACGTGCTTTCGGTGGAGGCCTTTACCCATGCCTTGAAGAAGCGGGACTCGGCAATGCTCGAGGAGACCTTCCTGGCTTCGGAGGACGAGCCGGTCGAGGGCCCCGATGGCCACTATGCGCATGAGATTGTGGTACCCATTGCGCGGCCGGTAACCAGCGCGGTCAGGGTTCCCGAAGCGCGGAGACAGGCGACCGCCCCGCAGGTACAGCGTTCGTTCTCACCCGGCTCTGCATGGCTCTCGATAAAGCTCTACTGCGGCGAGTCGATCGCCGACGAGATCCTCACCGAGGTCATCGGACCCCTCACCCATCAATTGCTGGAAGACGGCGCCGCCAAGGGCTGGTTCTTCATCCGCTATGGCGACCCGGCTCTCCATCTGCGCTGGCGTCTCGCTGGTGATCCGGCAGCCCTGTCCGCCACGGCCCGCCCCGCTGTCGAGGCGGCAGCGGCGCGCTTGCTCGACGAGGGGAAAATCTGGCGGGTGCAATTCGACACCTACCAGCGCGAGATCGAGCGATACGGCGGTCCCGAAGCGATTCTGCTGACGGAGCGGCTGTTTCAGGCCGATAGTGACGCGGTCTTTCGGATCATGGAGCTGGTGGATCCTGGAGACGCAGGGCTGGACGAGAGATGGCGGCTTGCCGTTCGCGGCATGGACCAGCTCCTGGCCGATCTTGGCTTCGATCATGCCGGCCGGAGCCAGTACGCCAAGCGGTGGGTTGAGGAAGCGTTTGAACACCCCGAAAGCAGCGCGGGATTGCGCCCCCAGCTCAGCGATCGCTTTCGGAAGGAGCGAGCGCGACTCGAATCGCTGCTCGATCGGACCAGGGACGCCGACAGCGATCTGGGTCCTGGACTCGCGATCCTCCATCAGCGCTCAGCGAGCCTCGCCCCCATAGGTGCGGAGCTGCGAAGGCTGGAACAGGAGGGGCATCTCCGGGTGCCGGTGGATGAACTGGCCCAAAGCTTTGTTCACATGCACGTCAATCGGCTGCTTCGGTCCGCTCAGCGCCAGCATGAAGTGGTACTGCACGATTTCCTGCATCGGCTCTACCAGGCCCAGGCCGCGCGGGCGGCCGCAAAGCGTCCAGCGCCGGAGCTGGCGCAATGAACCCGGGGGGTGAATGGCAACCGCTCCTCGATGGATCGCTTCGGGGCCAGGCGCTCGAGACGATCGGGGACATCGCGGAAGCTCTTCGACATCCGGTGGAGCCAACTCCATTCGAGGACCTCGCCGCCGAAACCACTCAGACAACCACGTTTGGGTTGATGACAGGCCGGGCCGGAATAGCCGTGTTCTTTGCCTATCTGGCGGAGGCCGGCCTGCACCAGGACGCCGAAGAGCTCGCCTGGGATTTTCTGGAGGAATCGGAAGCCGGCCTCGCGGAGCAGGGGATGGGCGCGTCACTGTGCGAGGGATTCACCGGTATCGCCTGGGCTCACGCTCATCTGCATCAGGCCCTCTCCCACGCGCGGGATCGGGGTGAGCTCAAGGATCTCGATGAAGCGCTGCTCGCCTTGCTGCGCGACTGGCCCAACCCGGATCAGTACGAGCTCTTGTATGGGTTGGTGGGCATCGGTGTCTACGCGCTCGAAAGGCTTCCCCGCCCTCGGGCTCGGACGATGGTGCGACTAATCCTCGAGCGGTTGAAAGAATCGGCCCAGCACTCGAGCGACGGTATCGCGTGGAAAACGCCACAGAGCTCAAGCAGCCCGATAGGCGAGTTTAACCTCGGCATGGCGCACGGGATCCCTGGTGTCGTTGCCTTTCTGGCTCGCGCAGCAGCTGCGCCGGTACAGCGCCAGAAGGCTCTCTCCCTCCTCGGGGGCGCAGTCAACTGGCTCCGCAGCCAGCGTCTCACTCCTGAGAAGGGTGGTGGATTTCCCGCCTCCATCACGCCCGGGGAGCTCCCCATTCCTACCCGGCTCGCCTGGTGTTACGGCGACCCCGGCGTCACAACTGCGCTGCTGCCCGCAGCCAGGATGCTGGAGCTCCCCGAGCTTGAAAAGGAGGCGATCCAAGTCGCAATCAGCGCGGGCGAGCGCAGGACAGAGGAGAGCGGGGTGGTGGATGCCGGGTTGTGTCACGGGGCCGCCGGCGTGGGACACCTCTACCACCGCCTCTACCGGGCCACCGGCGACGTGCGACTGAGAGCGATCGCTCGCCGATGGTTTGCTCATACTCTCGAACTCCGCCGACCGGGGACGGGGGTCGCCGGGTTTGCCCCGGCAGACTCGCCGGAGAATCAGAAAGCGAACGCCGGAGAACGAATCGACGCCGGCGTCCTCTCGGGGACTGCGGGAATAGGGTTAGCCCTTCTTGCGGCCACTACGCCGGTGCCGCCACTCTGGGACCGCCTGCTCCTGGCGGATCTCCCTTCGATGGCGGTGCGCGCGGGACGGAATCACTTGGCGGCCTTAGCGCCGGAACGGCGATAGAAGAGTACAGGCCGAGTTGCCGTGCTGCCGGCCTGGACGCGCAGTCGAAACTCGAACCCAACTGGAGGAACCGATGACCAGGAAGACCACGAAGGGCTCCAAGGCCGCGGGTAGGAAGTCCAAGCGACTCAGTCTCAGCAAGCGGACCCTTAAGGATTTGAGCGCCCCCGGCACCGGCCCCGAAGGCGGGATGGGGATAAGGATACCGCTGACCCATTGCACCACCTGTCCTGCCAGCTGTCGCAAGCGCTGAGGTTGTCAGGGTTCGAGCGTTCGAGCCCCTGACCTGTCGCCGAGTTCCACGGTCCTTCAGGGCGGGCAAAGATCGGTGGGACCCTGCAATCGATCGCGAGTTTGGGCGTTGGGACACCCGCCACTGTGCTCAACGAGATGGCGGAAGGCTGGAGGGGGAAACCGCAAGGCCTAAGCCAATTTGGCCGTGCCCCGAGCGGCAACCTGTAGAGGGCGAGCAACAGCCAAAACTGTCGCTTCCTCACTCCACCTTGCGGCCCGCGTTTCACACCGCATACTACTACCCCCTGCGGGATCCCCACTCGGAAAGTTCGGCGCCACCACGATGCAGGCTCTGTATGGGCGCCCGGTCTTCGTGGTCGAAGGCGACACGTTCTTCTGGGAAGACGTGGTGCTCGACGCGATCCGGCGCGGCAAATGGACTGCCTTGGAGCAGGAGGCTCGTGAAGGATTCGCGGCCCTGGAGGAGATCGAATCCTCCGACGGGGACGAATTCGAGACGGCCGTGGAAGAGGCTGCGCAGGAGTTCCGCTACGCGCGCGACCTGGTGAGCGCCCAGGAGATGGAGGACTGGCTCGCGGTCCACGAGGTGAGTCTCCGGGAGTGGATGGAACACATCCGCCGCCAAACGGCCCGGGCCAGGACGCCGCTCGGATTGAGCGCCCTCGTGGCGCGCCACCCGATCGACGCTGAGCAACTCGATGCCGCGTTGCGGGTGGATCTGATCTGCACCGGGACGGGAGAAGACCTGGCCGCGGAGCTCGCTGGACGCGCGGCCGCCGCCGCCGGGAATCCGGCACCGGCCTCTCTGGAAACCGACGAACCGCTGCCGTCCAGAATACCTCTCGGAATCTCTCCGGAGCGGGCTCAGGAAAGGATCAACCATCTGGCTCGGATCGACGAGGGCGCCGAGCTGTTCCGGCGGAACGCAGTGACTCCGGAGGCGATCCGGCGCGAGATCGGGCATCACCACACCGAGTGGATCCGGATCGATTCCCGAGCCATCGCCTTCCACGATGAGGCCGGTGCGCGAGAAGCGGCGATGTGCATGCGGGAAGACGGGCTGGCGCTCGATGACGTCGCGGCAGCCGCCCATGCAACCGTCGCCGAGTCGCGCTTCTATCTCGACGATCTGGACCCTGAAGTCCGCCCGATATTCATGGCAGCCCGGCCGGTCGAAGTGTTGGGCCCAATCCTCTTCGAAGGAGCTCATACGCTCTTCCGCGTGGTGGACAAGGTGATGCCTTCAGAGAAGGACCCCGAGATCCTGCGCCGCGCCGAGACGGGAGTAGCAACGCGCATCATGGCGGCTCAGGCCCAACAGCGGGTGCAGTGGCAATTGCCCTGGTGACCGGGATGGATACCGAATC
>Ga0134121_10000473_pt1 | contig 46806 bp, 54 predicted proteins | sample KB301_FD_96463 | JGI IMG/M metagenome (GOLD analysis project Ga0134121, IMG submission 96463) | Terrestrial soil microbial communities without Nitrogen fertilizer from Kellogg Biological Station, Michigan, USA - KB3-0-1 | ecosystem: Environmental > Terrestrial > Soil > Unclassified ...
ATTTAAACAATAAAAAGATGATTCGACATTATATAAACATACATTACATTTCCAATTGTTTATTCTTTCTACATCGATTAATAAATTCATCGTATATTATATTATAAACTATATATTTGAATAATATTATTATTGTTACCACCTTGAATATTTTTTTTATCATCATCTTTATCAGATTCGTCATTCTTTCTATTTTTGTTATCTCCATTAAATGATTTTTTATTGCCAAATTTATTAGGTTTATTTGACGATTTTTTCGATTTGGATTCGATTAATGCTTTATAAAAATTTAATATCATATTATAATCTTTTTCGTATATTGGTTTAATTTTTATTGATTTTCCCGTTGATATAAGTTTTTGTTCACATAGAATATTATACGGAAATTTTATATTTTCACTTTTGTTACCAATCAGATTAATCTTGTTATATAATAACAAGATTTCATTAATATTTAGATTTTTATTTAATATGTTCTCCATTGTTTAATTATATTGATAAAAAAATAAATATAATTAAACAATAAATAATCTTATTTTTGTTTAAATATTTAGTTAACTAAATATTCTAATGATGTTATTATAACTCATACGTGCATATAATAATATTTTTTTACACATTTTTATATTTTTAACTACTACATTATCAACTATAATTTCTGCAATATCATACGCTAAGGGAACATATTTTTTAACCTTAGATATAACAGTTTTTTTTGGAATCAATTCATTTATTTGATCATTTACGATACGAATATTTGATGATATTGTATCGCATTTATATTCTATTGATCTTACAATATGATCGCATGTTATTGTAATTTGTTTTAATTCATCAAATTGTCTATTAATTTCTTTTCGATGATTATCAAATTTTGTATTAAAATATAAAGTAATTACTATCAGTATTATTTCGATTTTATGCTTATCTATGAATTCCCATATTTTGTTAATATTTTTATTATTGAATCGTTTATATAATTTATAAACCATATATATGCTGATTATAAGAAGTAATAATTTTGATACCATTTTATTATTCGACATATTATTGTATAATATTTGTAGATGAATTTTATTAATTAAATGAATAAAATTCAATTTTTTATTATTACAATATAATGGACAATTTATTGGTTTTTTATTATATTGTGGTAATATACGTAATTATAATAATATTTCATATTATCATGGATATATTCTTAAATAATGTGAAAACGAATTAATTATACGTTCGTAATAATATATTTTATTAATATCAAATATTATTTTCAATATTATATATAACAAAATATAGCAATATGATTATTGAAACCTTATTATCCTTATTTATAGTGGCATTAATAGCGTTATTATTAATTCCATGTATATGCAAAAAAAGACATGAAGGATATGTTGAATGTCCGAATGAAGTTATGTCTGGATTGACTAAACGCCATAGATTATGTATACCAAATCCATGGGAAAATGATGATGATAATCCAGAATGTATACCATTGAGACATTTTCCAGGAGAATATTCTATGTTTCTTAGATCATGCGGAACTTCATTAGTTCAACCTGGAACTACATCAGAAAATATAAACGAATTATCTATCAATAATTCTAAATCTACCATATTTTATGATAAACAAAATCCAAATCTACCTCCAAGAAGCATGACAGGTGAAGCACATTTATATTCGAATGAAAAGCAAGAACATCTTGGTGGCGATATCATATCAAAAAGTGGAGAAAAAATGACGGATCAGGCTTTGACTAGATTATAAATCGAAGGATATAATATGTAGATATTTTTTTGAAAAAAAAAATGAATGATCTGCGCAACGATCTAGAGGCCAAAGGCCTCATATTATCTAAAGAAATAAAATAATAAATATGCAAACACAAAATATAAAGAATACAATTAAAGCATTATCTAAAAATAAACCTAATTTATTACTGAATGATTTTATAAAAAAACAACTAACAAAGTATATGGAATTTGATGGAAATAGAGTTCTTAATTTGAAAAATCAAGAACAGATTTAACATAATAAACGTAGATGAGTCGAATTTCATTCAAATGGTTATGAATTTAAATAACGAAAAAAAAATTGTATAAATATGCCATTATTAGCAAACTTATTCTGTTTTTTTTTCATCAGTTTCGATTAATTCTTGTCTTTCAGATTCGTTCAACATATGTAATGGCGGCATAGCTTTTGAATAGATTTTGTTGACTGTAGTTTCTTTTCCACCTTTTTTCATGTTGAATACTTTGACTTCGATCAATTCGTTGTCATCGTTGTCCTCATTGACATCCAACAATTTCTTTTCATCATCATAATTATATGTTGAATGTTTTCCAAATGATGACTTATATTGTGACAACCCTTTATCATCTGGGCCATAACGTTTGATATTTTCTGTTTTCTTTTTAATAACATTATATTTCATAATTTCGGACGCAATTTTAGAATCTTTTTCGTTTTGTTTTAACATTTCTTCTAATACGCCCTTATTATCGTCATAAAATTGCATTCTAGCTTTATTTTCAGAATATGGTCCGATAATCGCCCATTTACCAGTTTCCAAGGTCATTACGTCTGCAATCATATCTTTTGCGTATTTTTTTTTGAATAATTCAGCACTTTGTTTCGAAGTGTGTATTTTCAATGGATTTATCAATAACGATATATCTGGTTTATCGTTATAAATAGTGCATGTTATTTTCATTAATTTCTCATAATTACTATCATAATAACGTTTAAATTTGTTGAATAAATCTTCTGATGGAATAATGTTATAAGTTGTATTTTCAACGTTATCATCTTTCATAGTTTCATCGAATTTTACTTTACGAATATTGGTATATAATGGTTGTGAATATACGTCATCATTAGGTTGTGTTCTATAAAGATCAATAAATTGTTTTCCGTGTTTTTCAGCAAATTTTTTATTGCGTTTCAGATAAGTTCTTACCGATAATTTAGCAGTATCTGTAAATAATGTTGCACGCTCAGGATCTTTAGTATTGGGTAAATAACTTGATCGTACATGAAAATCTGGATTAAAATGAAATATAGATTCTAAAAATTCTCTAACAATAACTCTTTTATCCATCCATAGTTTATTAAATTCATTTTCCATTTTGATGAACTTATCGTTGGGTACTTCATATTCGTTTAATATGTTAGGATTTTCTAAATATGCATCGACAGGAACTACAGGTATATTATCAGGAACTTCCCATTCATCGCAAGCTCTAAATAACAGCCCAATTAATGATGTTGTTAATATTTTTTTCATAAAATTTTCACGCATATTTGTGCAACATAAATTGACAAATTCGCCATTATTTTCGAATGATTGACTATATGGATTAATTTGTTTCAATAATTCTGTAATTTCGTCTTCATTCAATTTGGCGATTTCATCATCATTTAATTGTTCCATTCTTGTTAATATATCATTTAATGAATTGGTTGTCATTTTTATTATATATTAGTTAATGGAGTTATATTTAATAGAATGAAAAAAAATGTCGGTGTTAAGGTTCCAAAGATATAATTATATCGGTATTAGGAATCTAAAGACATGATATATAATGTACTATGTCGGTGTTAAGGTTCCAAAGATATAATTATATCGGTATTAGGAATCTAAAGACATATAACAATTAGAATAAAATAATAAACAAAACGTAAATCTTATCTATAAATAACTGTGCATTATATATACCATAATACAATATATTCAATTTTTTTTTAACATTATAACTAATAATATTATAATGCATACACAATCAAACACAAAAGAATTAGACGATAAAGAATTGCAAATTAATTTAATGAACGATATTAAAAATTATTATCATAATATGTGTCATATAGATATTAATAATAAGTTATTAATATCATATGTTAATTTAATAATTAATGGTAAAAATATAAATGATATAAAAAATGATATATTATTATCATTAGAGTATTTTGTTACCAATTATTACTACAATAATATAGGCAATAATGTAACCTATAATATATTGGACGATTTAAAAAAAATCACAAACTTTATTGAAGAAAATAAATTTGCGTTAAATAATTATGAATTATTAAGAATGATCATAGATTTTGGGAAAACATGTAAATATAACAACTTTATTAGATTGGATACGTTATTAAATTATCAGTCTATACGAATAATTGTTTCAAAATTGGTTAATTTTTATTATGGTGAATATTTAAACTATATATTCAAAAATATAGAATTAATCGATATTATTAAGGACAAATGTATAGAGGCGCTAATTAATATCTATACTAACTCAAATTCGAAATATTTGATACCAGAATTAGATTATAATAATGCCCATGAAAATGATTTGTTATGTTGGAAATATGACAAATTAAAATATATATTGAAAATATTGTCTTTTAATAAGAAATGCACGAATAATGAAGATAAGAATATATTTTCTAACATAGTCTTGAATAATTATGAAGATATAACATTTATTCAAAATAAATGTAATCATAAATACGAATATGTAGAATTGTATTTAATTGATAAAAATAAACTAGATTTAAATATGTTAAATATTGTTCCGCATAATATTTTACGAATATATTTATATGATAATAATTATGATCAATTTATTATGTATCTTGATAAAGAATTAAATAAAATGGATAATCATAATGATATTAAAATCATATATAGGCAACAAGATGTTGAATATGTGAATTATGATTTATTACTATATGAATTGGAAAATATTAAGGATGATATTCATATACACAAACATTATATAAACGATGATGTGTTTAAATTTTTCATATGTAAATGTAAACATAATGATATTAAAAAATTATTAAATGATAAAGTTTTAAAAATTTATTAATTAACTAATATAAATGTCCAATAAAATCGATATAATATATAATACAATATTAGAAAAAGAGCAATTAATTAACAATGTTATTGCCATTTATAAAAATAATAACATAGATATAGAAAATGTATCAAATATAGAAAATAAATTCAAAAAATTAATAATAAATTTTAAAATAACATCTGTCGATTTTATAAATAAGTATTACACATACCATTCGCAAAATAACAATACAGAATGCGAATCTATTATAAATTCTTTTATGATGTATGTTGAAAGAGATGATATTTTTTTTTATATACAAAAAATCGTCAATGAATTATTTGACATATATAATAATTTGGATATAAAACATGCGCATTTATCTAATGCTGTTTTAAATTCGCTAAATTCTATAGGTAACAATAATTTTTCATCAGTTAATATGGATGATAATTATAAAATATGCAAATACTGTAAGAAACCTATGAATAAGAACAAAATATTAAGCGAATATAATTGTGAAATATGTGGTTATTCATCAAAAATATACGGAATAATATTAGAATTTAATAATAATGATTTGGGGAGTTTTAATCATGGAAAATACGATCCTAATAAACACTGTAAATTTTGGATAGATAGATTACAAGCTAAGGAATCTATTGATATTCCTCAGAATATAATAGATGATATTAAAAAATTAATTAATAGAGACAAAATCAATTTGAAGCATATTAAATGCTCTGATATACGAATCTATCTGAAAGAACTAAAGAAAACATGCTTTAACGAACATATTATTTTGATCCATAAAATGATCACTGGAAAAAATCCACCAATTATAAAGGAAACGGAAAAATTATTAATTGAATATTATTTCGATAAAGCCACAAAAATATTCATGGAATATAAATCAAATAAAAAATCGAATGTTCCATATCATCCATACATTATATTCAAAATATTGGAGCAAATAATTCCTGAAAAAGAAAATGATAGAAAATATAAATTATTATCATATATATATCTACAATCAAAAGAAACTTTGATCGAAAAAGACGTTATTTGGAAAAAGATATGTGAAAAAATTACAGATTTTACGTATATACCTACAGATAAATCACTATATGATTATTAATAATATACTTAACAACTATTCGATCAATATTAATTATTGATAATAAAAGTGTTAACATATATATGTTATTCCGCGCGTTTTCATAATATACTTAACAATTATTCGATCAATAATTAATATTGATAATAAAACTGATAACATATTGATGATCGCCCATTGTAGATTGTGTGACAGGTAAAGATATTTATATTGAATTTTTCATAAATAATGATTATTATTAGATCATAAAAAAATTTGAAATCGATTAATTGATTATATTTATTATTTCGTATTTATCGTAATCATAATTATATTGTATATTATGGATAACATCATAATATATATGAAGATCATATTAATGATAGTCATCATAATATTTTGTAGTCTTCTTCATTCAAATTATTTTGGTATAGAATATTTATTGTGTATATTGAGTACTATTCCATATTTTATTGGAATCATGTATGCTTATTTAACATGTGATATGAAGATTGTTATATTGGGCAATTTTATATTATGCCTAATGATATTGAACGCTTGGATCATGAAAATAAATACTAATGATATTAATTAAAAAAAATTGAATTTAATAATATATAGATATAAAATACGATTAAAAAATGAATAATTATCAAAATAATTGGAAACGATTAAATAACTTTAAATTAAATGATGAATTTGTTAAAAAATACGGTGAAAATAAAATATGCGAATCAACATCTTTAGATACATCTTTAGAAAAGCCTATAGTTTATATACCCCTGATGATTATATTTTCCATCTCAACATATTATTGGATCAAAAGAGGTGCACCATTATAATATTGTTTAATTAGATTGTTAATTTCTTTTGAGAAAATATGTTATATAATATACAATGTCAAAAGAAATTGAAGCTAAATTTTTACATGTTAATAGAAATGATATATTGGATAGAATAAAAAAAATGGGCGGTGTATTGCAACATGAAAATATAGCATTATATAGAGTTGTATATAATTTACCTGGAAATAAAATAGGTTTTGTTAGACTACGATCGAACAATAAAAAAGTAGAATTAACAGTAAAAATATTCAAGAATAAAGATGATAAATTTCCAATGGAATATGAAATAATTATTAATGATTCATTCGAAAAATCTAAAATATTATTAGATCAATTATTTGAATTAAAAGCTTATCAAGAGTCGTATAGAGAAAAGTGGTCAATACCAGGATGCCATGAATTAGTTTTTGATACTTGGCCAGGATTAAATACATATATAGAAATTGAATGTGAAAATGAAAATGGATTAAAAAATATGATTAAAAATTTAGGATTAAATATTAATGATGCCATGTATGGAAGTGTAGATAGAGTATATGAAAAAATATATGGTATAGAACGTCAAAATATTAACAATAATATACCTATGTTAACCTTTAAAAATTCATATAATGAATTAAAACAATATGTAATTAAAAATGAAGAAATATTAAAAAAAATATGGGAAAAACAATCTAAAAAAATTGATGAACTTTAATTCCAGTGATTAATATTTTTTTTGTACCAATTAATAGTTAAATTTAAGCCTTTATATATGTTTATTTTCGATTTCCAGCCTAATGATATTAATTTTGTGTTATCTATCAAATAACCTGAATCATTATATATTCTATTTTCGATATATTTCATGTATTTTTTTTCATCAAAAATATTTAATAACTTCATTATTAATCTTACGATCTCATTATTCGTCAATATAGTATTCGAACCGATATTGTATATATTGTTTATTTGTCCTTTATGAATAATTAAATCGAATGCATTTATTACATCGCTAATGTATATATATGATCTATAATTTTCTCCATTTCCATGAATAGTCATAGGTTTGTCTTGTAGTAACATACATATGGATCGTGATATTATTTTTTCTGGATATTGTTTAGGACCGTATACATTATTGCTACGTGTAATAATTATGGGAATTTTGAATGATTTATAATAAGATGTACACAAATGTTCAGCTGATAATTTTGTTGCGGAATATGGCGTTGTTGGATTCAAGTTATCATTTTCTTTCCTTAAATTATTGTCAGTTATAAATGTTTCGCCATATACTTCATCTGTGGAAACATACAAGAATAGATCTACATGATCTTTATATAATCGCATACATTCCAATAGATTATGAGTGCCGATTATATTTGTTCGACTGAATTGTAATGGATCTATAAATGAATTATCTACATTAGTTTCTGCAGCAAAATGTAGAATTATATTTATATTGTATTTTTCGAATATAGAATTAATTAATTCGAATGAACATATACTCCCTGAATGAATTGAAAACCATACAATTTAATAAATATGATAAGTTTTTACGTGATGAATTATATAATAATTTGTCTATTATTATTATGTTGTAATTTAAGTATTTTTTGGCAAAATTAATAGCTAAATGCGATGCTATAAATCCAGCGCCTCCTGTTATTAGTATATTTTTCTTACAATTGATCATTTACAAAATATCGAAATATTAATATTATAATGTTGGCTATATTGTTATTATATTTTGATATTTATATACTTAGCATATGAAATGTTCAGAATCATATTGTTAAAAAAAACATGAATAATTCAACATATATAATTTGTCTAGTTATTACATGTCCAATTGTCATATATTACACAATTATAAATACAAATTTATATGATATCATAATCGTCATTAAACAGATATTATTGTATTTATTAGACATATTAATGTTAACTATATTATTTATTATTGTTATTGTGTCCGATTTAATTAATTGATCTATTTTTTGATAAATACATAATAATGATATAAACTGAGATATTCTTTCTCATGATTGGTCATTAAATTATCCATATTTTTGTCCTTTAAATATTGAATATATTCGTTAATATGGGCACCAAATGATATACCTTTGTCTTGTAACTCTAGTTTGTGTTTTTTTGCTACAATTTTGATATATGATATGTTAACTAAAGGTTCGGAATAGTACTTATTCATACTAAACGGTTGAAGAACATCTATTAATTGACCAATATTTTGAATTGTAGATTGTTCGTATTTTTTTTTAACAGCATATTCAATTTTATTGTCTAAATTTTTGTATTCTAATATTTTTACATCTTTTAATTTTTCGAATAATTTTTCACCATCAAATGCGGTAAATATGAATTTACCGCCAGATTTTAGAGCATTTCCAATAAAACATAATACATTGTCAAGAGTTGATTCATTATACAAGAAATAATGAAAAGCGAAGTTACAATATACTAAGTCAACTCCAGATTTAGGTAATATAATTCCAAACATTTCTATCTGTTCTAATAACCCAGCACATTGAGATAAATCAGATTGTTGTATATATAATTGCGTAAAAGATGTTGGATTATTAATTGTATATTTTTTGTATCTAGCAATCAATTCTTTCAAAGCTTCGATATCTTTGTCTATGCCCAAAATATATTTATAACCATATCGAATATATCTTCCGATATCAGCACCTCTCCCGATTCCAATATCAATAACCCAATTTGTGTTCATTTTATTTTTATTTGGTCGCAATAATTTATCAGTCATAAATCTATTAAATTTTCTAACGCTGGTTTGGGAATCAGATGTCTTAACAAAATATATATTATCTTCAAATTCCTCCTTTTTCATACACAAACCATCTAATGTTAATGGATATTCATAATTATACCATATTTCACACGCAACGTCATAATTATTTCCAATATCTATACCTTTACTAATCGATATTTTTTTATCAGTTCTTATTTTCAATAGTTTCCATTCTCTATTTTTCTTATCGTAAACCATTTCGACATATTTCATATGTAGATCTTTTTCATTCAACCAACATAAATATGCATATGGATAATTTAATGGACTAAATTGAATAGGAAAATAGTCTTTATTAGTACTTGGAAATATACTATCATAACAATTAATTACTTGTAAATGATAATTTTTATATACGTAATCATTTACGCCCACAAATAACAAATATAATGTTTTCCCTTCTTTATTAATATATGGTTTTTGGCCAAGTATTTCATTTGGACATTTAACAATAATAAAATCAATCGATAATTCTTCAATTGGTTTCCATTTGTAATTGTTTGTATAGTTGTAGTTTGCATTAGATTGTGTAAATATTAAACCATCTATAGTATATTTTGATTCTGTATATGTTTTTCGTATAATTTCACAATAGTTTTGATAATTCAGTTTATAATAATCTTTTGGTATCAAATTTGGATAGCTTATTTTATTACTAATCTGTTTCAACAAAATGTATCTTTCACTGAACGGATTTACACTATAGTTGTTATTATTTACCATAATAATATCAAAGATAAAATACTTATCTTCATATAATTCACAATCTAGAATAAAATATTTTATGGTATTGTCCTTAGAAACGAATTTATCATCAATTTTTATATCTTTATTAGTTACTATGTATAATTTCGTATCATATATCAAAATAACACGTTCACCATTCAACTTCAACGTAACAAAATAATTTTCCAAATTAATCAATATATTTTGATAGTATGTTTTATTCGTTAAATTTTTAACATTATTAACGATACTTTTAAATGATAATGTTTTTGATTTCTTATTTATGATATACGCCAATTCATGTAATTTGCTATCATATTGAACTGTATTAAATATATATTTGTCTTGTATGAATATTTTGGTAATTTCATCCATTTGAAGTTTATAAAGTAAATTGTTAATTTTTGATTGATCACCTACATATTCTAGTTCTATTTCGACCAAATCTATAATGTTCCAATTGATATTATTTTTTAATAATTTGATATCATAAGTCTTAAATAGTGATTCTTTAATTTTCTTAACACATTCTAATCCATATTTGGGTGAACACATTGTGATGAATGTGATGTCCAGTTTCCAATCCTTTAGTACATTTGTGTTGAAATACATAGTTATTCTCATTTTTCCACGAATTATTGATAATAAATTCATATCAATAGTATCTTCTTTCATTTGAGTTTCTTCTGATAATGTGGATTTGAATGAGATTCCATCATTTTTTCCAAAATATTTATTTATGGTCTTTTTATTGTACTTATTTTTGGTATATTTTGATCCACTTTCATATTTAACCTCCAATATATCAGAATTATCAGTATTAATGGTTTTTATAAAATTAATCGTATTATTTAATTCTATTCTATTATATATTTTTGGTTCTTCATATATGATTCTATTTATTAAAGATTCAATAGATTTCATAAACGAATCCTTTGTAAATGGAGATTCTTTATAATATGGGTCTAATAAAAATTTAATCTCAAATTCTTTATATATTGACATTTTGATATATATTATTAGTTATTATATTTAATCAAAAAAAAATCAATTATTTTTAATAGGTCTTTAATATTGCTATAAAATAGGATATTGCTATAAAATACTAATATTTTATATCGTCCACAATTTTTTTAATGGTATGTTCGATTAAACCATTATAGGTGTTGTAAAATGATCTAAATTCAATATACAACACATCTATGTCTTTAATTTCGTTTTGTAAGTTATAATGCACATTAATCGATATATCTACATTTTTTAATTTGCCATTTAATATATAGAATATATCATTAAATTTCCCATTTATTGGTAACATATTACAATCATTTTCTTGATCATTAAATTCATAATTACAATCATAATCATCATGATGCGATATCTCTTCATTATTGTTGGAAATATCAGATATATTATCATTATATAGTACATTTTCATTCTGTTCAAGGACATTTTTATTATTATAGTTTAATTGACAAATTTGATGATTATTTTGATTTTTGTTCGTATTTTTATCAACATTCTGTTCATAGTTTTCATCGTCTATTATGTCCATATTTTTACAATCAAAATTATGTAACTCTATTATTTTCTTGATGTTGTATGTAAATATAATATCTTTTAATGAATTTATGTATGAATCGTCAAGATCTCTTTTTGTATGCCAAGGTTCATTATAATTGTTATCTATTTCATTTATTATTGAATTATTAAATGTAGTGTATGTTATGATTACATTTTTATAATATTTTCTAAACATTTCGATAATAAATTGATAATTTTCTTTATATAATTCATCATATTTTGTGTATTCTGGGATATTTAACAATATGAAATTATTAAGACAATTATTCTTATATGTTAACCCATTATTATTAAGCTTAAATAATTGTGTATTCATTAAATATTCAATAATGTTATCATTAACATTATTTTTACATATTATGATAGTTTTGTCCATTAGCAAATATTTGTTTATTATCAAATATGTTAATAAATAATTATTTTTGGGCTTATAATCCATATTTTTCAGATCTATTATAACATATTTTTTGTTGACCAATTCTGATCTGGTCAAATTAGAATCAATATTTGTGATTGTTAACATTTTGTATATATGTATGTTAACATATATTTTTAGAATAAAAATATACATGATTAAAAATTGCAGTTAAGAAATTGTAGAAAATCGGAATTATTCTATCTAATCTATAGATAATAATCTTCAATATTTTCGCTATATTAATGCCATTTACTATAATAACCGAATCCTGTATTATTATATCCTAGATTGTCCATTTTGTAACCTCTAATTTGATTTCCTTTACTTTCGAAATGTGAATCGAATATGGGTTCTTCTCTTTCCATATCATGATTTCTTGTCCACAACATTCTTTGGGAAACATGACGTGGATGTAATTGGCTCGTTAATATATTCAAAGATACATCATTTCCATATGAAACATCGTTATTATACCATAATATATTTTGCATAACTTTTTCCGTTTCGTTTGGGTTGGGTATCCTAGGAGTTGTTTCATTATTATAATATGTCCAATTCAATATATCTTCTTTATGTTCGTCTAGAAATAACGCATTTAAAAAATTAACATCATAAATGGGCAATAATAGTTGTTTGTCCTCACCGAAAACTATGTCACGTGGAACTTGTTCTATCCATTTATTCATTAATTCTGATAATTTTCTATAGAATTCCTTTTTATTTTGATGATTGTGAGGTAATTTCAATATTTTGTCTGCAATAATTTTAATATTGTTATTATTGGTAAACATTATGGTTATTTTGTCGGTTGGATAGTTAATTAATTTATGGTAATCATTTGTATTATCGCTATGCATATATCCGTATGAATTCATATCTTCAATAAAATTGTTGTTCATAATTTATTTATATTTGTATCTATATAATATGGTGTATAAATATATAAATTGTTTATATTTGATAATAATTATTTGTCTATTAATATTCATTATCAAAGGAGTGAATATATTTGAGAAATATGAAGATAAGATTACATCAATTAATGACTTGATAGATGACATATCTACAGATGATTCTGTGTACATACATAAAATTAATAAACACAAAAAAAAAATAGGCGATTTTATGGATGATGATTTTGATTACAGAAAAAATATAGAATAAAATATACATTTCTAAAAATCGAATATATTTATGTATATTTTCATAAATACGTCAGAATTTATAGGTTTATATTTTGATGTATGAATTTCCGCAAAAGTAGTCCATATGTTTTGAGTAAAATTTGGTGTATATTCACAATCATATATGTTTATGTTAATGTCTTCAATTTGATCGAATTCCATATAATAGATACAATGTATATATTTATAATATATATTATATAGTGATTTTCGATCAAATATTAACAAATATAATGGAAGAAATTAATTTATTCGAATTGATGGATATACATGATTATGAACGAAAACTTAATAATTTAATTTATGAATATATAGCATATGATAATTGGGATTATTTGTCGAGATATGTGCATTTATCAGATTCTTTTATAGACAACTACAGAAATTTAATAAATTGGGATTATTTAATATATAATCCTTATTTGTCCGAAAATATTATGGAAAAATATAATCTAAATATACACATTCTATGTAGAAATCATAAATTATCTGAACAATTCATAAACAAACATAAGGACAAATTTGTTTTGTCTAGTTTATTGAAATTTCAAAATTTATCGATAAATTTTATAGATAAAAATTTGGATCGATTTGATAAAGAAAACGAATGGTATCATTTGTCATGCAATAAAAATTTATCAATGGATATAATTGATAAATATATAGATAGATTAGATTGGTACGAAATAAGTAGATCGCATATAATGTCTATTCAATTTGTTGAGAAATATAAGGATAGAATTGAATGGGAAAAATTATCTATGAACAAATTATTAACAGAACAAATCATACTTAAATATGAGGACAAATTGAATTTGAAAACTATAAAATTGATACATTATATCAAATCTTATGATGAGATAAGATTTAGATCGGATTTGAAGGTGATAATAATTAGTTAGGATTATAAAAATTGAATTAATTTAATAGAATAAATTAATTATAAAATGCAAACAATTGATTTATTCAAATTGATGAATATATGCGATTATGAATTAAAAATTAATGATATAATTTATGAATATGTTGTGTTGATAGAAACTTATGAATTGGCTAGCAAATATGAAACATGGAAACATATATCTGAATATGGAAATTTATCGGAAGCATTTATAGAAAAATATAAAGATAAATTAGATTGGACTTATATTAGATTATGGTATAGAAATGATTCATATGATTTAGAGGCATTAATTGAAAAATATAAAAACAAATTAGATTGGGTTGAATTATGTAAAGAATATGATAATATTACATTATCATTTATTGATAAATTTGTTGATAAAATAAATTGGTATAAATTATCATCAAATCAATCATTATCATATTCTATTATCGATAAATATAATGATAGATTAAATTGGTATAACATATCATATTATTTTAATACATGGGGTGAAAATGATGATTATACCATTTTTAAAGAATTTGTCAATAAATATAAAAATAAAATTGATTTTGACCGTCTGTGTGAAAATTCGTATTTAAGAAATCATCATGATTTATGGCTTTATATTCGAAATAAATATAAAACCGAAATAGATGATTATCATAATTTGTTGTAAATTAATTCGTTAATAAAAATTGAATTAATTTATTAAATATATATCAATAATATTAACAATAATGTATAGCATAAAATTTAATAATAAAGAATATAAATTACCAAAGAATATCATTTATTATTCGATTGAATTGAAAAATAAGTTATTGGTAACAGATAATATTCACATCAATAAAAACTTAACAAATGAATCGTTTGAATGGATATTGTCATATGTAAATGTTTATATAGATAATGATATGAAAGATGATAATATACCATATATTCCGCCAATATCGTACTTGTATGAGATCATATTCGATAAAAAGGACGTTGAATTATTTAAAATCCTGATTAATGATGAAAAACTGATCAATGACATTCTAAATACAAGTAAATATTTGAAAATGGACAATTTGACAAAGAAGATGTGCGTGTTATTGGTTTGCTTACTATTTATGAAAAGAACTGAAAAGGACAAATTAGATTTTCTACAGAAATTAAATATATGCGATTGATGTTAATATATTTTTTTATCGAAAAATAATCATATAATAACATCACATATTGTTTATATATATGGAAACACAAGGATATCAAACAATCAATAAATCTATCAAAGATTCCCATGATTCAATAGTAAAAGTGGCCAATGATCTATACAAATATTTGATGGATAACAAATATAATATGGCCAAAAATAAAGAAATAATATTCGAAGAATATAAGGAATTTTGTGAAAAATTCCCAATTATATATAACTTGATGGTTAATAATGAAATGTATTCGGAAATTGCGTTAAGAAGGTATTTATTGCTGATAACTGTTAACAAAGATTTTAAAGATAAATCACACAAATATATGTTTGAAAACGCCTCATATATTAGATTTTTGTTAGAAAATATGGAATTGCTAGATTTTTATGACAAGATATATTATGACGAATCACAAAAAGAACATGAAAAAAATATATCGAAAACCTTAGAATCAGTTGAAAATACTAACAAAAAGGTAGAAACAATAGTTGAGAACATATCATTTAATAGACATAAAGAAAGATTACAAGAAATTCTTGAACATATTAAAAATACAAACGATATAGAGATGAAAAATAAATTATACGCTATCATCGATAAATCATTTAATAAAGTCAATATTGATGGAAATATTGAATACATAAACATCAAAAGGAACAGAGATGAAATTGAGGACGTTATAGTAAATATATAATAATAATGTCATGGTAATTAATGTTGATTATTAGACATATTCGATAACTCATCAAATGATGGAACATAACAAATAATATTATATATTGATTTAACGCAAATCAATATAATAATTATTAACAAAAAAAATCTTAAGTTCTTTTTTTTACCATTTTTATCATCTTCCACATTAAATGATATCTGTGGAATTGTTATTTTGGGCACATTTAATTCTTGTAAAGCCTCATGTTTCTTTTTATATATGTTTTCGACTGAATTTATATTTTGTTCAGATTCGGAAGGTAATTGTAGAATTAATGGTTGCTTGTCAATTCTTGTTTGATGCGGTTTTAAAGATTTGTGATCTATAAGCAATTTATTGCCATCATACATCTTTTCTAACATTATTTGGTTTATATCTTCATTCGATAAAGGATATGGAGATAAATTATTAAATGTATCATTATAATCCTTATTTTGAATATCGTCATACATTGGTCTATATATTAAAATTTATTATTCTGAATAATATATAGTTATTGATACCATAAAATGACATATAATGAAATTTTACATCTAAAAAATATATTCAGAGATGATTTAATGGCGAAAAATATAGATGATTGGATAGATGATAATTTTAATAAATCTGACGATTTTATATACGAAAATAACAATTGTGACTATTTAAATGCCTCCACATTGAGTTATTATGATAGTCAAATAAAAATGTTTTCAAATGATAAAAAGATTCATCCATTACCTAAAAAATTTATATCATTAAAAATGTGGCCAAAAGTAACAAATATACATTGTTGGTATTGTTCATGTAATTTCGATACAATACCAATATTTATACCATCTTCTATCAACCAAATTGAAACAGAAAATGAAGAACATAATTTAACTGTGAATGGATGTTTCTGTTCATTTAATTGTGCACAATCTCACATTAATCTGTATAATAAATCATATGAAGATAAAATTAACAAGGGAAAAATGTTATGTTATTTGTTCAAAATATTCAATGGATATCATGTAGGATATATAGTACCATCGATGGATAAATGCGAGTTGAATATTTTTGGAGGCAATATTACATTAGACCAATTTAGAAAAGAGAATGAAAATAGAAATCAATTGATGAAAACTATATATGGAAAATAATACAAACGGATAATAAAATTATCTACATATTCAGATCGTATTTTTTTTTATCGAATTAATAATAAAAAAATATATAAATATATAAGAACAATGGACAATAATAAAAATAATACATATAATATCTCATCAGAATCGAATATAAACTTATTAATTAAATTAGAAAATATTAAATTGGAATCTAACAAAATTGATGTATTATATTCTAAATTATCTTGCATCAATAAAATAACAACTATATTGGGCGAAAATGCAAATTTGGATCCTAAATTGAAGAATAATTTTATTAATTATTTATCAATAATAATGGACGATGTTTACAAAACTAATGAGAACAATAATACGTTTGATAATGTATTAAAGACGAAAAATAAAACCCATTTATTGGAAGGTGATATTGAATACAAACCAATTGATGAAATGTATAATGATAGACATATTTTTAGTAAATTTTTTGAAAACTATAATCGTGCATATCCGATTGATGATAATGTAGATAAAAGAATACCAAAATTAGATCCAAAAGATATTAATTCATCAAAAACAAATGATGAAGATAATTATAATGTAAATGAATATGTTTGTAAAGAATTATTGAATTATAATCAAGATTATGACACGTCATATAATTATTTTGCAAAAAATGAGGTAAAAATATTAAATAGAGAAGAAAATGAAAGGGCAAATCAATCGAATGATTATGATGGTGTAAATAGTAAAGAATTACGAAATAAATTGTTATCTCTTAGATACCACAAATTGGACGTAGATAATGATAGAAATGACAATATTATGGACAACGAAGACATTTCGAAGATTATAGATGAAAAAAAAATTAGCAATATGAATATTTTCGAAAGATTATGTAGAAATGAAGAATATTCACCAACTAATCATACATCAAATATATGTGAAGCAGATGAATCATTTTGTGATGATTTGCAAGATATTTTATGTGAGAATAAACATATTAACATATTTGGTAAAATTATTGATGAAGACCCAGATATAAATAATGTCAATAATTTTAGTAATGAAAAAATTAATCTATAAAAAAAGTGAATATTTTATATATATACATTAAAAACATCGCATTAAAAAATATGGATACTATACCAGATTGCATATTCGAACATATCATAAATGACTATTTATTAGTCGATGAATTATTAGATTTTTATGGAGTAAATAATTATTATAGACATAAAATAAAAACGATAATAAAAGACAAAATTAGAGCAAACAATTTCATATTGGCTCATGTTAACCAATTATTTACATTCAATAACATAATGGAAATTGATGTTCAAAGTATACTAAATGATGGCCGCGTTAAGCCTATACTATTCGTAAAACGTTCAGCAAAAGTAGATTTTATGAGAAAAAATCATCAAATGTTTGCACTCTATAATGGAATAACTCATGAAAAGATCAAATTATTATGTAAACATGCCCACGATATACATTTTGATAGAATTTTATATAAATTCTTCAATATTGTGCTGCCTAAGATAGTTTTGCGTAAATGCGTATGTTATTATTGTCATCACAATGTTATTACACTCAATTGTTATGATCATCCTGACAAATTATTCGAGTATCAGGATTATATATGTATACACAAATCGCACTATTTACAAGTAGCTATCTGTGTAGGCGCATCTAACGAAAGATATAAACAAATGTTATTCATGTTCAAAATATGCGACAAAACGTATGCATTTTATTCCAGTAATTATTTTATAGAAGATATATTAAAATGGTCCAATATAGAGTACATATATATGGAATTATTAAATACAATAGGAAATATAGATGATTTATCACAAAATGATTCATATGTTTCACGTAATTTCAATAAATTGTATCTTATGGAAAATGGATTCAAAGAATATATCAATTGTGAAAGCAAATATTTGGAAATTGGACATCTAAAATATTTAATTGATAGAAAAATTAGTGAAGAATATAACGATGAAATTGAGAAGATAACAAATGAGGATATTATCATGATAATATCGATAGTATTGTACAAAATATTAAATCATTAATATTTAACTATTCAATGTCTAATGTCCAACTAATCATTAATATAATTTTATGATTTATTTTTTTCACAGTAACGTTAAAATTTTTGGACTTTAATTCATTAATTATACGTTTACATATATATATTGAACATTTATCAACATCATATGGTATATTCGGATATATTGTCGGTAAATTATATAATAATTTAGTGTTGCCATTTTTATTTTCATCGATTATTTTTTCAGATAATATTTTAAATTGAGACTTTAATTCTTCATTTATTATTATGGACAGACCATTTTTTTTTATCAAGTCTTTTGCAGATATATTCATAAGTTATATATTATATTTTATCACATATTTATATATTATCATATATATTCTATTATAACAATGTTATCAAACAATATGCCACCTTTTATAGCTGAACAATTGGAAAAGAATAAAATGGACAAATTAAATGAAGAAAACAAAAGATTCGAAAATAATGAAGCAATAAACCAAAATAATGATATTTCCACAAATAATGATATGAACGGAAATGATATAGGTATTGTTGTTATTAAATTTAACAATTATCAAAGATTTGTGTCAATTTTTTTGTTAGTAATTATCATCGCGATATGTATATATATTTTATATCAAAATTATTATACATGTAACATATCGGGCATTTGGTTATGTAAAGATGGAAAGAATAATATTTTAATCAAAATAAACCAAAATATATACCTTAATAAAATTAATTTACATCATTATATAAACAACAAATTAATCGAAATTCATAAAGGAAAAATTAAAGATAAAATATTAACATTATGTAATGGAAATATTGGAAAAATAGACAAAGGAATTATTATATGGTTTGATGGATCTAAATGGATAAAAATTAATTAATATGTTATAAATTATATTAAAAAAATTGAATTTTTATTAGGTAATTATTAAAATTTGCACGTTTAAATTATTATGAACATATTAATCAACATACCGGATTGTATTATTAAAATGATAATAGAATATTTGTTAATAGATGAAACATTTACATTAAAAACTATTAACAAATTTTATTATTATATTTTGAAGTCATTATTACATCAAAATATTAAAGTCAACAATTTTATATTGACTCATATTAAGTTTGTATATAATAGAGTAAATAAAGATATATTATGTAGAAATGTTTGGAAATTAAATTATGATAATATTGTTATTGCAGATGCCAAAAATTATGAATCTATTAGCGACATTAAAAAAAAATATTTCGTTAAAGGCAAAGCTGTATTGTTGTTTAAACCTTTTCATAGTATTTATTTAGATAAATATTTATATAAATTATTCAAATTGATAATAAACAATATTAACATTATTAATAAAAATTTTAAATTATATAATTATTCAAATATGTTTGATTGTTTTTATTATCCAAAAAATATCATGATGAGATATCAAGATTATATTATAATATTTCGATCAGAATTAATACAAATAGGTATTTGTGTAGATACTCAAAATGAATATTATGGTGGTGTGAATATGCAAATAAAATATTGGAATAATGATATTAAATATGGAAATTATAGATTTCTAAGAAAGAATGTAAACTATTTATTGGATAATTTAGATCATAAAAATTTATTAAAATATATTGCGCCATATTTTATTGAAGATTTTTATGATGATAATTTCAACAAAATGAGAAAATTATATTATAAATTTTTATATACAAAAAATAAAAATGATGATATAATAAATATTGATAATATTGTAGGAATAACGAAAAATGACGACAAAAATAATTTATTTGTTATGTTAATAATATTATTAAGATTATTGGATAAATTATAGTTACGAATCGAAAATCATATCGATAAATGGTTAGTTATATGTATAATTAAATTAATAATTATATTTTTTTTTAAGTATATATATAATCATATAATATAGATGTCAACAGGAGCAGTTTTCCTATTGGTAACAAATGATGGTAGACAAGATAAAATATTAACGGCTACCCAATTTTTACACAAAAGATTGTTAATGATATCAAAAGCGCGCGCAGAACAAAATATAAACCCAATTCCTACATTAGCAGATATAGAGCGAACGCATATACTGTTCGTAAATGCGCATTTCAAACCTTTTGTAGCAATTGCTTACGAATACACAAAAACACAGGTTCAAGGTTCTATTTCATTAGGTCAAAAAGCTCAATTTAATATACCTCAATTTGGAGATTTCTTTAGCGATATGGTGTTAAGAACACGCTTAACAATGGCATCAAGTGGTGGTTTCAAAACACATACTGTAGGTGGTAACACATACGGTACATGGGAAGATGTTGAATTGGACAATTGGCGATGGAAATGGTGTGAGTATCCTGGTGAACGTGTCATACAATTGGCTGAATTTACTGTAAATGGTAATCCTTTGGATAGTTATACCCCATATTCTGCAAACATTTGGCGTGAATATATGGTTCAACCCAATAACAAACGTGGTTGGGATCGATGTATGGGTCAACAATTGAATAATAGAGGCGATTTGATACCAGTTACATACATACCAAATTTAAGCGGTATTTCATTATATTCTAACTTATATTATAGTATGCATAATTGTCAATTACATGTAGATGTAACAAATGGTTTACAAACTCCAGCATATTCACATGATAGAGTCGTTGAATTATGGATCCCATTATTATTTTGGTTTAATACTGATTTTAGATTGAGTATACCATCTGTGGCAATTCCATATGGAGCTCGATATATTAACATAACATTAGCTGATGCCAATAAATTAGTTGGTTATGCATCTGATTACTCATCTGGCGCAGTTATTGATTTGGATGATTCTCATAAAATTTCTCAAGTTTTCCCATCAAATAGTTCAGTAACTTGGTCAAATAGTAAATTTTCAGTAGATTTAGAATTATATATTAATAATTTATTCGTTAATCCAGAAATACATGAAATATTCATTAGAAGAATCGCTTTCAATTTGATTAGAGTACATCGCTTACAAGAAAATAATATTACAACAAATACAGATAAAATATGGTTAAATCAATTGAAATGGCCAATTGAGACCTTATATATTGGTATGCAAAGTATTAATGTTGATGATTCCAATACAAATAACCAGTTCAAAAATTTAGAACAATGGAACACTTTCACAAGAAATGAATTTGAAGAATGTATATTACCTTTATCTGTGTCAAGTTTAAGTCAACTTTCAATTTCAACCACATCAAGAGTAGCTAGCTTATCATATGCAGGTACAGTGTTACCACTGATAAGAACGGTTACAATGAGACGAGATCCTATTTTGACCCAAATAACTATCACTGCACATGGTATCAAATTATATGACGCCATTCCTGCAAATTTCTTCTCTATGTATGTACCATATAGATTTGGTGGTCCAAACATAAGTACACCAAATGATATGGGTCTGTGTATGATTAATTTCTGTTTGTATCCAGGAAGTTATCAACCTTCGGGTCATGTCAATGTTTCGCGTGCAAGAGAATTTTATTTTGAATATACAGTATCAAATGATGCTTCCACAGACATGTCAACTAACAATATCACATACTATTTGAAAGTGTTAGCAAGTGCTATCAATTTCTTATTAATTTCAGATGGTTCTGCAGTTTTACGTTATACAACATAATTTCTTATTATTTTTTGATAATATATTTTTTTTAGTAAAAAAAATTGAATTTGCCTTAATTAATTATAATAAAATAACATTAAACAACAATATGAACGATATTTGGATAATCGTAAAAAACAATAATAAAATAATACAATTATGTGATGTTAAAGATATTTGGGACATAATAGATACATACAATTGCAAATATACATTAGAAGATTATATTGAATATATATTAAAATGTTCTACATTACACATATCTTTGAATAATGGTACAAGAATTAAAAAAGCAATATATTATTTATTATTAAATAGAGATTTATTCAAGAATATGCTATTAAAAAAATCAATATTAAATTTATTATCAAATAATGAATCTATAAAAGATTTGATATTATCTAACATAAACAAATATTGCGAAACTGTTGAGTTTAAAAATATATATTCTGTGAAATTATTCAATAATTATATAAACAACATAACATTGGCTATCAATAAGTATGTGAAATGTTCTCATTTATTTGATGAAACATGTTATCACCTATATGATGGTAATTATATAGTATTTATAATTAATTATGAGTAATTTTCGTTGTTACTCATAATTAACTTGATTTAATTATTAATATTTATTTGAATTAATTTGAGTTAATTGATCTAAATGATTAATATTATATTTATTGTATTTTTTTTAAAAAAAAATTGAATACCAAATTAATATATAAAAAGATATGGATTTTTATAATAATATTTGGACAATCGTAAGAAATATTGATAAAATAGATCAATTATGCGATGTTAAAGATATTTGGATAACAATTGAATCCTATAGAACAGATTTTACAGAAGAAGATTCATTTAATTATATTCTATCTAAAAGCCATATTGGATTAACATCTAGTGATGGTAAATATTACCATAGAAAATTATGGCATATGCCAGTTCACGAATACATACTGAATGATCACAACTTTCTATTCAGTATGGACAATGTGTTTAAATTATCGTACGATAATTTAAAATCGAAAGATAATATTGAAAAATGCCTATTTAAAGCTGACCATTATTATCTAGATAATAACATTGTAAATATGAATGTTTACATTAAAATGGGAACAACAAATACTGTTATAGATAAAGTATCAAATAAAATGGTACCTAATTTATATGAGATTAATATGCTGATTACATATAGATATGTTAATTTTATTAATGTATAAGATTACTAATATTGTTTATTAAAATACTGATTAAAAATACTATTGGTATCATATATATTTTTTTTGGAGGTAAAAACCAATATAATAATAAAGATATTATAGCCAGTATTATGTATTTGATATTTATTTCGAATGTCATTATATTTAGCATGTTATATTTCTAGGAAAAAATAATCTAATTCCATGATATAAACCTGCAATAGATCCTATCGATAATAAAACCGGAAATATCTTTTCATTCGCTTTTATTCCATAGAATCCAACATATATTAATAATGGGGCGATAATTAATAAATGGAATAAATAAACGTTTCTTCTGTACATTTTCTCTTGATTTTCTAATAAGTATTTATCTCGTGGATATGATACGTTTTCATTTCGTCGTTGAGGTTTGAATAAACTATCGATCATGCCTATAGGTGTGCTAGTTCCTGTATAGAATTTATCGTTGCAATTAAAAACATAATCGTATATTGCTATCACAATATAAACAACAATAAATATAACTGGTAACAAAAATGTATTTCTATATGGTAAGAACCAATATAATCCCATGGCAACGAAACCAAATATGACGCATTTTATATTCGGTTCAAAAGGACGTGATGTGAAAATACCTCCAGCCATATATTATGATCAATATAATAATGAATATAATAACGAAATACCATTATATTGATTTCAATGAAAATTGTTAAGTTAAATATAATGGTATTACAAGTAGTTGAAATACAATTCGATAGAAAATTATGGAATCCAGAAAATGCAAGAAAAGAATTAAAACATATGGGGTATGTACCTATTAAAAAGGTCAATATATCAAAAAATATGTTGCATTATAAAATTAAATTAAATAGAGGTTATAATAGTTATTTGACGAAAAAAACTACAAAAGGAATAAACTTGGTTATTGGTAAAAAAAATTGAATATGAAATATGATAATAATAAAACGTTAAAATAAACAGTAAACTCATAATATGAGCAAAATGAGCAAACTTTTATTAGATGCAAATCTAATGAATGAACAATTAAAATCGATATTAAATAATATCGACAAAATTAAAGAAGAGAAAATAGTATTAAATGACATATCATCAACAGAATTAGCTAATATTATTCATAAGCAAAATTTGAATATGTTGTTAGAAGATTTATTGTTTAAATACGATTTAATTAATAATTATAGATTATCGATTGTTTATAATAATAATGACAAATTAAAGACTAATGATAGAATAAAATATACAAATGATGTTGATAACATAAAAAGAAGAGAAAATATATTATTGAATACAAATATATTAGATTTAGTCAATAATCATAAAATTGATAAATTGTTCAAATATGATTTTAAATTGATTAAAAGCCTTAATGATAATGAAAAAAAAGTAGTAAAAATAAAACTGCAATATATTAGGATGGAATTGGTAAGCATAATAATTTCTAGACTAAAATTATCTCACAAATATTTTTGGGGCACAATTGATAGAGATCATGCTACTAGAATAATGTGCTTATCATTAATTGTAGATAGAATTGAATGTATAATTGATAGCTTGTAAATATTGTTCAAAATATAATATTGTTCAAATATATATTGTATTTTTTTTAGCAATTTTTTACAATACAATTTCTATAACAATTAATTAATTGTAACGATCTACAGAATATATCTAATCTAGTGCCAACTTCTGATCCTCTACAACATTTTTTAGTTATATTTCCACAATTATAACTTACTATTGGCAAACTATTAACTTTTGAATACAATATACTAATAATATCATCTTGTGTCAATAAATTATTTTCATGCAATAAATTAGCAACTAATCCAGCTACTAATGGACTACTAAATGACGTACCGCTTTTATATTGGATAATATAATTATTTTGTATAGAATAGCCCGTAACTATATTGGTACCAAATGTGTACAAATCTACACATTCGCCCCAATTACTTGTAGATGATCTATTGTAGTATTTATCTATGTTTCCTACAGAAATTACATAAGGACTAAATGAATATAACCAATTACAAGCATCTTGATTCGAATTACCTGCGGATGTTATTATAATTGCCCCATTATTAACTAATTCTTTAAATAATCCATTATAATATTGTCCATTAGTTGTGTTGATCGGATTTGATCCAATATTAAATCCGAAACTCATATTGATAACTATACGTTTTGTGCAATTCTTTTGTAACATACATTGGTTATTACCATTTTGATTCAAATAATTTAATGCTGCTAATAATCCATTATTTATGTCTGAAGATCCACACGAACCCCCATATCGACAAACTGGATAATTATATATTGTGAAATTCTTGGACGAACCGTAATTTCTGCCACCAGAACATATCGATGTGCCGGTGCCATGTGGATGAGACAAATTAGTCCTTGTAAAGGTAGGATCTACATTTATAATTTGACCATCATTAAATTCGATATGTTGGTCGTTAATTCCAGTATCTAGATTCCATAATGACACTACATCATTTTTTTTGATCGGATGTATAAATTGATCATCTTCTTTTTCATCTAACATATCTATATTCCATGCCTTTGGATTTTCTATTGTGTCGTTATAATATATGTTGGACGTATTCTGAACAAAACAATTATTTTCGATTGAACAATCATCGATTAATATGTCGTCTAAATGTGCCATTCTTTCATGTTCTATCTCTAGCAAACATTTATTAATGATTGGTATAAATTTTGTTAATATTTTCGGTATTCTATCTACTTTTACATAACCATGTGTTATGTTGTCAAAACTATTGAAGAATAGATCAGATAATATGGGAAATTTTTCATGTATGGAATTGTATGATATATTCAATTGTGGTAATATTTCATGTAACAAACAATATGTTGAGAAACTAAACGCTAATGTATCATAATTAAATATGTTTCGTATCATTATATTTAATGAAAAAAAATAATATGTATGTTGACAATCAACAATATGTTATTCATTTTGTTATTAAAATAATATTTTGATCTAAAATGTTGATATATAATAATGATCGCCCATGCAGCATAATTTTTTATGTAGTTTGGCTTAATACACGTATTCTATTACCGGCACTATCATAAATATCATTCAAAATAGTATATATATTATCTAATTTGGTATTAAGATCAGTTATTCCTTGATTTATAGCAGCTATATTTATGTCATTTGTAGCTATAGTTACTCTTTGAGTACCTTCATTTACATTTCCTGTTTTTACATCAATATCGTTGCTTTTTATTTGACAGTTATCAATTTTTACATGACCATATTGATTTAAAACTATGTTATCAAATTCTTGATCTTCTACTCTAGAAGTGTTTACATCAGTTCTTAATGCTCTTAATATGGCTGTCATTTATATATATATAATTTTATCAAGTTATATTATTTTATGAATAATTAATAGATGTAAATTTAGTATTGTCTAACAAAACACCTTGAACATTTGCATATGCTTTTGCTGTACCACTTTTTGTTTTTGTAGTCAAAAAGAATGTTGATTTTTCTCGTAATGCTACACTACAATCGCCAGAAAATTGTGTAGTTGAAGTTGATAAAAAAGTATTGGATAATCTAAAGATTATACCAATAACTGGAGCTGTATTACTTCTAACAAATGAAATCGCGTTGATACATTCTGCCGATGTAGCATCTGATGAAAATGAACTTAAAACTGGCAATAATGAAAATCCTGCCGGAATTGTATATATTGCGCATGAAGATAAATTATATGTAGCCTGTATAATACTGTATATATTGGTACTTGGTATTCCACCAGACACTGTATCTGAACTTGCTCCACAGTATATATCGCCAATATTCGAACCTGTAGATCCTACAGAAATGACACGTAATTGATTGACTGCAATAAATGAATTAATTGTTGAACTTGATTTAGATGTTCCATTCATATTAACAGTTTCAGATATAACATTATAACTTGCATCTAAACCGAATATTTGTACAATTTTAGCTCCAGTTCCAGTTACAGCTATATCATTGACATTTGTTGAAGATAAAAATAATGTGGTTGCCACAGTTATAAATGATAAATTTCTGTTTAATGTATGTAAAGTTGGTGCAAATGTATGTTCAAGTGTTCCTACTACATCTGACGTACCAATTATAGATACATTTTTTAATCCAGTTCGTTCACCAGTTCTTGGTAGAATATGATTATAGAATAATAAAGATTGTACACTATTTGAGTTTAAGATAGAATATATAGAACCAGTTCCATCACAAGCGAATGGTGAGTAGTTTCCTGTAGTTGTGCATATAGTTGCATTATTATCATTTCGAACTCCTCCTATTATAACCGCCTTATTTGCAGATGATGACATGGAATAAGTATCAGTTTGTGGAATTTTGATAGAATTATTTAAATTGCTATCTTGAGTTGTTAATGTTATGTCTGAAGTTTTCAAATTAACATCTAATTTACCAGATGTATTGGTTAATGGCATTCCATTTATTAATGATAAATTAACAGACATTATATATATGGAATTATTTATAATTTGTCAAAAAAAAATAAACAACTAGAAAGTTAATCTACATTAATTGCATCCAAAAATACTTGTGCAGTTGTATTCGAAGGCGTATCTACAATAGCTTTCAAAACCGGATATATAGCAAAATTAATATTTGGTGATTGTGAACCATATATTGGCGAAAATCCAGTTAAGTCGAATGTTATTGACTTTTGATATCTACATCGGCGAACTAACAGAGTTCTATACACATAATTTGGAATAGATAAATGACGTTCAACTAACAATAATTTTAGTTCTATGTCTACATTTGTGTTAGTTTGTTCTAAACTTGCTATAGTTATCGATTTTAATAGAGTATATCCATTTTGTGGAATTTCTATTCCAATAAGTCTACTATCACGTTGTTGAGCATATATATACGATGATAAGTGCAAAATATCATCATCATATAGTGTTATGTCACCAACATTATAGCCCAATGATCCAAATGTTGAGCATTTGAATTCTATAATTTCTCTAACATTTGTACCGATAGAAACAGGAATATTACCATTTGTGTCAACAGTATCTTCTTTCACATCTCCATTCGAATCTATATACTTCAAATATACTGAATTACAACCGTTATTTGAGGAGGAATCGAGTGAATTTGACGAAGCTATATATGTTTGATTGATTGGTGGAGTCAAAAGCGTATAGTGTATTGTAACGGATGTATTTTCAACCGCACAATATTCATCATCATCTATTGACGAACTTATTCCACCGCATGTTTTGTATCGATATGTCGAACCTATTCTTTTGTCGACTATTTTCTTTTGAATGTCCATAATAGGAACATTATTTGATGCTATACATATACGTTGAGTATTAGGGGTAACAATCCCAGAATTTGTATCAATTGTATTGTCTAAAACTTTGTTCAAATTCATGTTCAAATGGCCATATTTATTCATGCATAACAACCCTGGAACATCCTGTTGAGGACCGGGTCTATCGACATCATTTCGTATCGCTTTGATTGTGATCATTATATGACACAAAAGATAAGAACTGTAAAAAATAATAATTATTTTTTTAATAACTTAACAAATATCAAAGAAATTTGTGACAATTCTTTTATTAATCAACATTAATTGCTATCAAATGTGTTTGAATCATTGTAGATGATCCACCAACGGCTTTAATGGCTGAATATATTGCAAAATTACTATCTTTTGATTGTGAACCATATATGGGAGGAATTTCTGATAAATCGAATGTAATAGATTCTCTATTTCTACATTGTTGATTAAATATTGTTCTGTATATGCGACTATATGACCCATTGATCAAATAAATTTCTTGTATAACTATTATAACATCTATGTACACATCTAAATCTACTCGTTCTAAGCTTGATATTGTTAACGATTTTAATAAAGTGTATCCATTTTGTGGAACTTCTATTCTAACAGGAACATAATTACTGACTCTTGGTGGTATTACATCAATTATTGTGTCATCAATATTCGTCAAAAAAATATTACCTTGATTATAATCATTTTCAGAAGATGTAAAATTAAATTCTATAATTTCTCTTATATTAGATCCTAAATTAATTAAATATAATCCATTAGGTATTATTGTTAATTCATTGATAATTCCATTTAAATCTATATATTTAAAATATATAGATGAATTTACCACATCACTAAGATTATCTAAATTTACCATTATATTCCCCAATAATGGTAAAATTACTTGTAATCTTAAAACACTATTATAAGTTGGTATATAATATTCATCTGGAGCTATATTTCCTATTCCACCACACATTTTTGGTCTACAATTTGAATTGAATCTAAAATCAGTTAAATAATTTTGTGTATCAATTGATGGACCATCATCGTTAGATATGCACAAACGTTGTGTTATGTTGTCATTTGTATCTAATCCCATAGAAAGTGAATTTCCATCGATACTTTTTATGTTTATATTTAGATGGCCATATTTATTCATCGTAAGATATCCGAGCTCATTATTGGAGGTTAATATCGTATCTTCATCTTCACGTACGGCTTTAATTGTGGTCATTTATATTATATTATATAAATAAAATTATTAATCTACATTAATTGCTGTTAAAAATGCTTGGGTTGTTGTAGTTGAAACACCAAGTGATTTTGCTACTGGATATATCGCAAAATTACTGATAGATGATTGTGAACCATATATTGGTGGAAAATATGACAAATCAATTTCAATTGTTTTGGAATATTTACATCTACATAATAACAATGTTCTGTAGATGTAATTTGGTGTAGATATATACCGTTCGATCAATAATATTTTTATTTCTAAATCTGCGGTCAAATCTACAGTTTCTAAGCTAGTTACTGTTAATTTTTTTAGAAGCGTATATCCATCTTGAGGGATTTCAATACCATAATTGAGACTGTTATTGAATTGTAAATTAATCCTATTTATAGTAACCGATGGTAGAACGGAATTATATAGTGTTATGGTACCGTCATTATGGTTTAATGACCCAAAAGTTTTACACTTAAATTCTATGATTTCTCTAATTTCGGGATTTAAACTAATTAATGGTCCTCCTTGCATATTTATGATATCTTCTTTGACATCTTTTGACGAATCTATATATTTCAAGTAAACTGATCTGCAACCAGTTCCATTTGATGTATCGTCAACACTTAATGAATTAATCTTAACATTTCCGATTGGTGGAGATACTCTTGTATAAATGGTAGGAGTGTAGTTATCAAATATATAATAATTGATTGAATCGATACCAATACCAATTCCTCCACAAATTTTGTATCTATAGCCAGAATTTATTCTTTTGTCAACAATATAATTTCGAACATTTGTAAATGGAATATCATCATTCGCTATACAAACTCTTTGAGTTCCATCTCCAGAATTGCCAGAATACATATCAATAGTTGATCCTTTAATACTTTTAACGTTAACATTTAAATTGCCATATTTATTCATGGTAACATTTTCATGTCCATTATTGTATGTTTGAAGATCATCATTATCATTTCTTAGCGCTTTAATTGCGGTCATTATATGACACAAAAGATAAGAACTATAAAAAATAATTTTCAATTATTTTTTAATAACTTAACAAATATCCAAGATATTTGAGGCAATTCTTTTGTTAATTTAATATATAAATAAAATTATTGATCAATATTAATTGCTGACAAAAATACTTGAGCTGCAGTAGATGAGCTACCAATTGCTTTGGCTATCGGATATATTCCAAAGTTGACGTTAGATAATCCTGAACCTTCTATTGGTGGAATTTCTGATAGATCGAACGTAACCGACTCAAGATATTTACATCTTTGAAGGAATAAGGTTCTGTATGTAAAAAGAACATTTCCTCCACGATATTCTATCAATAATATTTTTACTTCTAAATCGATATCTGGATTAGAATTCTCAACGCTAGTTATTGTTATTTTTTTTAAAAGAGTATGGCCATTTTGTGGCACTTCTATACCGAAAGGCATACTGTTATTGAAATTTGCAGGAATAATAGTGTTAAATAGTCCATTATCGAATTGCAAAGTAATAAATCCATCATTATAGCCTAATGATCCAAAAGTTTTACACTTAAATTCTATAATTTCTCTAATGTCAGAATTTGCTTCATTAGTTTCGTTATCCAAATTTACAATATCATCTTTTACGTCTCCATTTGAATCTATATACTTTAGATGTACTGAATTGCAGCCAGATCCAGTTGTTCTATCATTTATACTGTTTGCAAATATTTCACATGTAAATCCTGGAGGAGAAATACCAATAAAAGGAATTATTATATCTCTACATAAAGCATAATAATCATCATTTCCTATATTATTTAAAAATCCTCCACAAAATTTATATCTACAATTCGGATTCATTCTGCCATCAACAATATATTTCTGCATATTCGTCAATTGAGTATCATCATTTGCTATACAAATGCGTTGAGTTCCATCACTATTGACTCCAGAACCTGTATCTATAGATTCTCCATTGATACTTTTTAATTCAACATTTAGATAGCCATGTTGATTCATGGTAATATTACCCTGTCCATTATTTGATGCCTGTATGATATTCGAATCGTTTCTTTCTGCAACAATTATAGACATTATATAGTACAAAATAAATTTTGGTGATATTTTATTAATTGACATTAATAGCTGATAAAAAGGCATTAATTGATGTATTATAATTACTATCATTTATTGATTTAAATACCGGATATATGGCGAAATTAATATTAGAATCTTTTAGTCCATATATTGGAGCAAAATTCGATAGATCAAACGTTATGGACTTCTGGAATTGGCATCTTTGGGAAAATACGAATCTGTAGACATAATTAGGTGATGTTAAACGTTTCTCAACAATAACTAGCTTTATTTCTACATTAACATTGGCGTTGGTATTTTCGACACTTGACACGGTTAACGTTCTTAATAGCGTATAACCATTTATGGGAATTTCTATTCCAAAAAATAGACTATTATTGAAAGACGTCTTAATTCTGGCCACGTTTTTGCCATCGCTATTTGTTAATGATATGTCGCCATGGTTTTCTGGAGGATTTGATCCAAATGTTAAACATTTAAAATCTATGATTTCTCTAACATTTGTGCCAATATTGAATGGCGTTGTGCCTGTTGTTGATACAGTGTCTTCCTTTTGTTCTCCAAGCGAATTTATATACTTTAAACGAACTGATGTACATCCAGATCCTGAAGATGAATCTGACGTATCTGTCGATACACATGATAACGTACCAAAAGATGGAGATAATGTAGTATATGACAACAAATTAACATTTGCCCCAACAGCGCAATAATCTGTCGAATTTATTGTAGAAAATCCACCACATGTTTTGTATCTATAGGTAGAATTGATTCTTTTATCAATTATATATTTTGGTATATCTGTGAATAAAACGTCATCAGTTGCTAAGCATACTCTTTTGGTCGAATTGTCTTTATATCCAGAATTTACGGTCACAGAATTATTATTGATAGATTCTATATCACAATACAAATGACCATATTTGTTCATAGTTACATAACCTAAGTCGTTTACTAATGTTTGCAATTTATTGTTATCACTTCTTGTTGCTTTTATGACTATCATTATATTATGGTTTAATTTTTTTTTCAATAAAAAAAATATGTATCAGAATATTATAATGCCTGTGCAAGAGTTCTAATGCGATGCGTAGAACTGATATATACATCGTTCATTATAGTCATAAGTGAATCAAAATTAGATTTCATAGAAGATATATCTGATTTCATAGACGCAATATCAGATCTCATCGTAGATATATCAGATCTCATCGTAGATGAGTCTCCCTTTATCGTAGATAAATCAGATTGCATAGTATTTATTTTTGAATTGATATTCGATAGATTAACGTCATCAGTTGCTATAGCTATCCTCTGTACACCAGATGACAAATTGCCACTACTTACGGCCACACTGTTTCCACTAATTTGTGATACATTTCCAGATGATTGGCCTTTTACGTAACAAAAGAGTGCACCAGAAGCGTCACAAGATAATGGACAGATACTGTTGTTTGTATCACATAATGTATTGGCAGAAGAATCATTTCTAACTGCACTAATTAACTGAACATTAGATACTTCGGCAGAATATGAATCGCTTTGAGCAACATAAACAGAAGGTTCATTATTTTTGACATTGACATTTAAACTGCCATATTGATCCATAGCTACATTTCCGTAGGATAAATCTGATGAAGCTTGTACATTATTATTATCGTTTCTTTGGGCTACTATTAATGAGGTCATTATATATACGTAAAAAAAATTATTATTAATTAAAATTTATATACAATATACATCCATCGAAAACTGAATAGAATTCGTAATTGTTCCTTTTCCTTGACAATATAAAACTGGCATGGTAGTTAATGCATCATTTAAACCTAAATATAAATACACATTTTGCAAAACCATTTGTTTCATGGTCAAATTTAATATCATATCGGTTTTCAATGGAATAAGAGCATTTGTAATTGTTAATGCCCTATTTGGTTGCATATATAAAGTTTGATTCTGAACTTGTCCTGATAACGTATTTGAATTATCACTGGCATATGCTAATTGAACAGTACTAATAACTCCATTTGAATAGAAATTGACCACTAATATCATAGGAATCCATACATTTGTGTGTACACCTATAGAAGTATATTGTAACCAAAATAAAGCCTCATAATTGGAACTGGCATATGTATGTGTAGTGAAATCAAAAGTAAGTATTCTAAATGGCGACAAACTACTCGAAAGATAATCAATTTGAACTTTTGGCATATAAAATAACCAATTGAATTGAATATCTTGTATAGCGGAAGCACTTTGATTGTAAAAAAGTGCGAAAGGTTTATACATAGCATTTTGAGTAGTTGCTGCATTTGATCCACCTGTATATCCATTAAGAAAATCTGTGAAAAAACAATTAGGGTTGAATATATTTCTATCATTCCAAAAACCTAATACAGCTGTATGTTCGAACAGAAAAATAGTCCATCTATTGAAACCTAATAAATTTGAGGCAAATGTATTCGATATGTTACAATTTGCAGTAATGGAATTAAATGAATTTGATGCATATGTGAATTGAACTGCTGCTGTAGTTCCACCATTTCTATACAATTTGAAACTAATATTTTTTTGTTGAGATGCATTAGTAAATGCCAAATTTGTATTATATCGTAATCCAAACATAATATAACTGGTCGAATCACTATTTTGTATGCCATAATTTACCTCAAAATCCCATCTGGCCACAGGTCTAACATTTGGCATTATATATCTTGATTGCATTTGATTTTCACTTGTGGCACCTACTATGAAACTAGGTTGACCATTTATGTCTGCCTTAGAAAGGGCGCTACCACTTACAGTTGTAAGCATAGTGCCCCAATAAATTTGGGTGTTATATTTTAAGTAATCTAAAGCATTTACATAAACCCAATCTTTGTAATCATATAACCAATAGTACAAATCTGTCAATCTCTTCACATTTGTATCATCAGTTGCTACAGTTATTCTTTGAGCTCCAGCTCCATTTAATCCTGAATTTGATAAAACAGAAGTTGATCCAATTTGTGATAAATTTATAGATTCTGTTATTGATGAAGATTTCAAATTGACATCTAATGCATTTGTAGATGAAGTTATAGCATTTCCACTACCATCTGACAATCTTACGTTCATTTTGGATGATGTCACTGAACCTGATAAGAGTCCTATATTGGTATTTATTGTTCCTGAATTCGTATCTAATGTTGGTAAGGTTATTCCAGAAGCTTTTAAATTAACATCTAAATTACCTGATGTATTTGTTAATGGAACTCCATTAATTAATGCTAAATTAACTGACATTATATATATGACGAAATATTTATAAATTATTTATATACAATACAGTGTGACTGAAAATTGTATTGTATTTGTGCTTATTCCTTTTGCTTGACAATATAAACATGGATAGCTATTTCCATCATTAAATCCAAGATATAAATATGCATTTGGTATAGTCATTTCATATGTTGTCAAATTTGGAATTAAAATCGAATCGATAGCAATTTTACCGTTTGTTGTGGTAACAGCTCTGTTTGGTTGAAAAATTATATTTAATGTAGTAGTTTCGCCAGATGTCGTATTTGAATTGTCCGAAACATACATTAATTGAACATTAGAGTTTACTGATCCATTGTAGAATTTACATACGGCCACAATAGGTGTAAATATGTTTGAATCACTTGTAAGTCCACTTACATATCTTATCCAAAATATATCTTCATAATTCGAACTTGCATATGTATGGGTTACATAATCAAATGTTATTGATTTATGATTAGTTAACGGTGTATATATATTTTCGTAATATTTTACAGGTACATAATATTTCCAATCGATAAAATTATCATATATAACAAAGGGGCTTGCATTATAAATATGATGATATATTTTATAAATGCTTGCATTCCACATATTATCATATGTTGCAATAGCTCCATATCCGTTATTTATATCTTGAAAATAACAATTAGCATTAAAAATGTTCTGGGCATCATACCATCCCATAATTGCTTCACAACCTCCAGAAAATAAATATAATCCCCATTTATTTATACGTGTTCTTAAAGTAGGAAATGTATTAGATATATTACACGAACTGTTAGATGAACTCATAACAGTTTGATTGCAATATTTAAAATCAATAACAGATACATTTGATATAAAGTATATTTTAAATGATATATTTTTTTTTTGACTGGCATTTGTATGTGAATTATTAACATCTGTACGAATTCCAAAATTAATGTAACTAGAAGAATCGCCACTTGCTATAGCTGTATATGTCACAAAATCAAACCTAATAATTGGACTTATATTTGGAACAATATATCTAGATTGTATCATAAATTCACTACTTATATCAATTTGTTCTCTAATCAAACCAAGTATTGTATCTGTACTAAATATTGATCCGGATACTGTAATAAAATTATTATAATAATTATTCGAATTATTATATTTTGCAGAATCAAGTCCACCTAATTGAACCCAGTTTATTCCGGAATTATTAATTATAGAATTGGCTGACACGCTCTTAACATTTGTGTTCACACTACCAAATTGATCACAACATACGAACCCAAAATTCTGATTGGTGGATATCTGTTGTGTAGGGTTATCATTTCTACGTGCTTTAATAGTTGTCATTATATAACTATATCAATATAATTTTATTATCATTAATATTTATTTTTCAGTGTAATTTACCACAGCACTACAACTTGAATTACCAGTATCATATGTCAAACATAACAACAAATAACATTCATGAGTTACAAGATTATTTGTTAATTTAGGGATATGTGACAGATCTACATTAGTTGTCTGTCCGGGTGATACTACAAAATTATTAATATAATAATATACATTTGCCAATAATACTGAACTATATTTCACCAATATAAATGTTGTGCTATATGATGAATTTGTATTCGATAATGCCATATTTTTCATGTATATACTTTTGTTATATTGCGGATAAAAATACATTAAACTGGTACTTTGTGAAAAACTAGGTAAATAATAAAAAAGAGTCGACAAATTTGCAGGAATTCCTAATGTAACTGATGTTCCTTGTGGATACACAAATAGATTGTTTGGTAAGTATGTTAATGCCGATGTACTATTGACAATAATTCTGTAAATTGTCAAGAATAAATTGGTTGTATTCACAGTTGTAGTTCCTGATAGAGTTAGCGTTTCTGTAACTAAACTGGTACCGCCTGCAGATGTGTACCCAATTATGTCCACTTTATGTGTTCCACTTGGAGATGAATCCATACTCATATATAGAGCAACTCCATTAGGAAACATAAAATTATAGCTTAAATTAGATGTTGGATTATTTAATGAATATATTAACGATGGATTGGCAGAATAAATGGGCACATTAAAATGATTGGCCGAAATTGTTTTCAAATTGTATATAGAATCATCTTTCATAGAAATATCATTATATTGTTTAGAATATGTTGAAATATTTGATGTGTTGCTATCTGATACATACAATCGCCCAGTTCTATCTACAGACATTGGAATATATGTGTTAGCAGTTGAATTTATTGTGGTTCCCGATTCATTTACTATAGTAGCAATTGGTAGTCCATAATCTTGTGAAGCATAAGTATCTGTATTCAATTTTTTGTTAGTTATTATTGATTTCGCATGACCATATCTATTCATAGTAACAAACCCAGCGGAACCTTCAGAATTGGCAGTAACTGTTTCAGTTTCATATCGTATTGCTTTTATAGTTGTCATTATATTATGGTAACAAAATTTATTTTTCTAATAAATCAAATATTACTGATATATCACCCTCATTTATGGAAGAATTCACATTTCCTGACCAAGCAGTCACCATAAAGCCTCCTGAATAAGTTTGATCCAATCTAGTTAATGATGATAAATTAGAACAATTCACAACTATAGAATCGTTAGGTCCTATACAATATTGAATACAAACTTCATAACTTTCGATGTTTTGGAAATCATCTCCCATACTACCATCATCTATTGTATTTATTGATTCTATCCTAATTATAAACAATTCACATGAATATGTTGGATTTGAGTTAGAAATATGTAATCGTAAAGGATATAATGTTTTTTGTGGAGATGGAATTATAATCAAATCAGTTGATTTTCGTCTATATGGAGCTATCATAGAAATTGGGTTATTAGATTGACCATTTGTCCATGTTGTGTCAGAAAATCCTAACCAAATTGAACCCTTATTTATATAATCAGATGCGGTTATCATATAGTCTACGCTATAGAAAATTGTACTAACAATTACAGGAGTATTTCCAGTCAATACCACAGTAATATTCTGTAACAATAGCGATGAAGATATGTAACCATAAATTGTTACAGATCCATTATCTGTGTTATCTGTTGACGCTATAGATAATGATCGATTTCTTGGTATTCTATAATATCTTCCGAATATATTTACATTATCTTGTGTAAATATAGGTTCGCCTGGAAGAGTATCTAAACTATATTTTGAATGTAAATTATGAGCAAAACCAGATCTAGTAATCAATTTATAACTTGCATTATCTCTAATTAACACGGATTTATACAATATTTCGGCAGTTGATGTGTTTATTGTATTTACTCTGCCTTTTTCATCGACTGTAATGGGTGAAAATTGTGAATCTGTGGTTGTCATATCATCTAAATTATTATTTCTAACACCACATATGACTAATCCTCTAGTAGTTCCCAAAGTATATGTATCAAGTCCATTTCCCAATCTTTTGTTAACATCGCTTAGTGTAACCCTTTGTGTTCCTATGGTTGAATTTCCATTATCTACATCTATATTATTTCCATTTATAGATTCTATGTTAGTTCCAACATCTCCTGTGAAAGATGCTATAATTTCACTGTAATTTATTTTCGATCTCATATTTATATGTATAGATACAAAAAATAATAAGTATCTAAATATAATTCATATTGATATCATTATATATGTTTATTCATATAATTTGTATTTCAGAAAATGATGTTAATTATATGTGTACCATGTTTAAAAAAAATCAAAAAATAACCATTTTAAACAACAATAAATTATTAACAAATTTTGATACAATAGATAGAAAAACACAAAATTCGTTTCTTAATCATATGAATATTTCAATTGAAAATATAGACGATCATAAAATATATTTATTAATAAGCTATATTTTATACAATGATCATGATTATACACTAAAGTGGGCAGATCATAAATATTTCATAAAATATGATATTAATCAATTAATTATTGATTTTAATAACAAATATTTAGACTACATATATAAAAATAGAAAATACGTAGATAAGTTGTTAAAAGAAGGAAATGTACCACAATTCATAACATATGGAAATATGAAAATGAATTATAATGATAATCTAAATTATTATGTTAATGATTGTGATTACAAATTAATAGAATATACTAAAATCATATCTATCATAAAAAATATAATCTAATCATCGCGAAATAGCTCATATCTCTATCATTAATTTAATCGATATAATTTAATGATATTATAAATATATTTACAAAATATGCTAAATATACACAATATTAAACCTAATCATCAAACTATTGATGAAAATAAGGAAAATAGCCATAGTCATGAAGAAAATAGTCGTGATATACTAGATGAACTAAATTTGACCAAATTACAAAAAGATATTTTGATATATAGATATTTCAGACTATTGAACGAAAATAAAGGAATATTAAGTAACATAACATTATTATATAATATATGTAAAATATTGATACCAGGTCTAAGTTTAGTTTTGTCAATAATTATTAGCATAAATAAAAGCGATATAACAATAGTTTACTGGATAAATCTATCTATATCATTTTTGTTGAGTTTCATTAGCACATTATATAGTATATTTGCGATTGAAAAAAAATATGTAATCTACTCCAATTTGATATATAAATTAGAAGATGAATGGTGGAAATTCGTATCTTTGAGTGACAAATATTCTGAAGACACCAATAAACATATACATGAAGAATATTTTAATAAATTTTGTGATGAAATAGAGAAAATATATATTGCGTTCATTTCGAATAAAACAGAATTATATAATAAAAATAAAATATCAAGTTATGAGTTAAAAAATAAACAATAATCCACAATATTATCAAAATAAAGTAATTAACATAATTATGATTATATCATTAATTAGAATGAATAAATTCTTGAATTATTATTTCATTTTTTTTAACATGATTTTTTAAAGACGTACATTCGAATAATTCATCCATTTGATTCCAATTTATGTTGTCATAATTTAACTCTTTAAAATTTGATGGCCCATCATTTCCTATAACATAGCATCTTATTAACCCATTAAAGCGAATATCTTTTAAATTGTTATGGGTGAATATAACCGGTATTCCGAACGCAATCGCTGGTAAATAACTATGTAAACGGGATGTTATTATTAACTTAGATCCAGCTATTTCTGACAATAAATCTTTTGCCATTTCATTTTTAATATCATTATTATATTGTTTATCAATTCCTTGTGTTAAATATTTAATATTTTTTTTCACTATATTTTTAAGGACATGATCGTTAAATATCTGTTCACAATCTATATGTGAATCTACTACAAGTACATCATTCTGAATATCTTCTTTATAATAATCTTGTTTTTTCAATAATAATGTTAAACAACCACTAAAATAATATTTGATTCCATTAAATAATAATAAATCGCATGTATAAAAATCTCGACAACCTATTTCAAACTTTTGATCATTAAAATATTTCTTATAATCTTCTATATTCTTGTTGTTGGTTATATACTTTTTTATGATATTATATCTTGTATCATTTTTATGATTGTCCGTATTCCAATGAAGAGATATATAAAGGGGTTGTATATATTTTGGTGGTGGAAATTTTTTGACATATGATATATTGAACCAACAATTAAATATCACTTTAATTGTGTATTTTTTTGGGTTATCTAATTCAGTTCCATCTAAATTATATACTTTAAAAGTGTCTCTGTCCACATAATAATCTAATCTAGGTAAATATTGTAAAGCAGCTAAACTTTGTGTATTATCGCCCACATTATAGGATTGGTCATAACATAACAAACCATATTTGATGATTTCCATTTTACTAATTATATATATATAATTATATATATCGTATATATAAATGACATATAAAAATCTTGTAGGAAAAGATATCAAATCCGGCATTAGTATCATTTGTGCAGTCATGAACAGAAACAATTTCCTATTGCAAACGATTCCAACATGGTTAAGATTGAAAGTTGATGAAATTATTATTGTAGATTGGGGTTCGACAGAAAATGTAACTGAATTGGTCAAATCGTTTAGTGATCCACGTCTTGTTCTAGTTTCTGTCAATTTCAAATCCAAATGGATATTAAGCATAGCATATAATATTGCCCTAAGATTCACATCTCGAGAAAATGTAATAAAAGTCGACTCAGATACTATTCTTAACCATGATTTCTTAACAGAAAATCTCATACATGAATATGTGTTCAGATCTGGAGATTGGCGAAAAGCGAGAAATGAGAATGAAAGGCATACAAATGGAATAGTATATGTCAAAAGAAACGCACTTTTCGACATTCATGGATATAATGAATATATTCAGACATATGGATGGGATGATTGTGATTTATACGATAGATTAATTAAGAATAGATTAAAACGCGTTCCCATAGAATTGGACTCAGTAAATCATATTCCTCATGGAGATGATTTAAGAAAAGTAAACCAAAATATAGACAGATTAGATGTTGAAATTGAAAAAAATAGATTATTATGTGAAGAATTGCCGTGGACTGGTCCTATGATGCCAATTAATGGGTATATTAAACATCATAATCACCATTACACAATAGGCCATCCATTGACTATACCTACACCATTTAAAGAAATTGTTGACAAATGTTATTCGCAAGCTTGGAGAAATAAGAACCAAAAAAGAAGCACATTCTATATAGAAGTTCAAAATGGACTATGTAATAGATTAAGATCATTTGCGTCCGCTTTCAATATAGCCAGAGCTTCGAAGCGTAATTTATGTTTAGTTTGGATTCCAAATCATCATTGTGAGGCTAGATTTACAGATCTATTCGATTTGGAGAATGTAACAAAATTTATAGAACAATTCGATATTAAATTTAAAGTTGTTCACATTAAAATAGATATAAACATAAAAAAATGCATACCAGGAAGAGGATGCCATTCATATTGTCATTGTGGATCTAACTGTTGTTATGAACAGTGCAAATGTGGATGCAAATGTAGATGCGGATGTGAATGCAAACCAAATTGCGAATGTGGATGTAGACAGCAATCTAATAATGAATCCAATAGATTAATAAATGATAAAAATTGTTATGATTATAATGATTCTACCCAAAAAAATAAATATATTGATGATACTATAGAAGGTGATATTTATGTCATATCCGCATGCTGTTTGAACAACAAATACACATCGTGGGAAAAAGAAGCGCAATTCTTGAGAAAATTAGCACCAACATATCATATATCTGAAAAAATACAGAATTTTAAGGACAATTTATTACAAAGGGGTATAAATATAAAAGATTGTGTGGGAATTCACATAAGAATGCATCAATGGGGCAAATCATATGAAGATATAAGTGATTATTCTCCAAGTGAAAAGGAAAAAGTAATCAGATGGAGAAATGCAAGTCATTGGAAAACATTCTTGGAAGAAATAACAAGATTAATGACTATTGATCAGAATACAAAATTCTTCTTATGTTGTGATAATGAAGAAGCGTATAATGAGTTAGTTAAACATGTTTCGAATAATTTAATTTATCATCCTAAAAATGTCTTCGATAGAAGTAAACAGCAATTAATCGGGGCCATGGTGGATTTGTGGTTATTAGGGCAAACTAGAAAATTATTAGGCAGTAATTGGAGTACATTCACAGAAGTTGCGCATAAATTAAATGGCCGTGAATTAAGAATGGCTGGAGTTCACTTCTAGAATTTTCATAGAAAATTCTTGTTATTTTTAGACTAGAATTATAAAATTAATCATATTTAATTATATTTTTTTTACCAATTTTATTGTTATATAATTTGTTTTTTACAAAAAATATGAACAAATTTATTATTATGAATATTTAAAGCAACTAAATATTTTGACATCTAAAAAACAGATGGTATATTAAATAATCTTCATTTAATGATATTATCTTTATATGTAACTAAAATTATAATAATAGATGAATAAAGTAACCAAATATTTATGCATCGCTTTGTGATATGCATAAATAAACACATTAATATTTTATTTTTCATATAGCAAAAAGTTATTAATATTATTTATACTATAGTTTAAAACTGACAAATAATTTGCTATATCTTTTAGCTATAGCAAATATAATATATTATAGCGTATTTTATTCCATATAAAAAATGGTTATTATATTGATTATTTTTATAAATTGATCATAAAATTATCTTCACCCTGAAACGGGGTGAAGATAATTAATCTTCACCTTTAATAATATTTATTTAATTTAAACATTATGATATCATAATAATATAGTAATATGATGAGTAGTAATAATATCAATAATAAAAATGTTGATAATATCTTCGATTTTATATTTGAAAATAAAATATTATCGATAAGATCATTTACAGATATAAATTTTGACATATGGTTTGTTGGTAAAGATATTGCTAAATATTTAGGATATAAAAAAACTGAAAATGCCATAACAAATCATGTAGATATGGAAGATAAAATGTCTTTCTTAGAATTTAAAGAAAGAAATAATATATTGGAAAATATAGATAGTAGATTAATATTAATAAACGAATCGGGATTATATTCTTTAACAGTATCATCAAAATTGGAATCTGCGAAAAAATTCAAAAGATGGATAACATCAGAAGTTATTCCATCTATTCGAAAAACAGGTATGTATAAAATTATTAAAGAAAAAGATGATGAAATAAAAGATTTAAAACAATTATTGCAAAATATAGAAAATCAAAACAATCATCTAATTAATCAAAATAATCAAATAATTAATCAAAATAATGTATTGGAAAATAAAATAGATGTAATCACAGAACATGTTGTAGACAATAGCGATAGAGCCAATTTAAAGGAACAATTTTTGATAGTAAAAATATTAGATACCCCAATTGATGATAAATTTCAATATCATATAATTCGTGCTCAAAAACGTAACATAAATCGTGCATTAGATGATTTACGATTAAAATATAAAATAGATGATATTATGAATAGAATAGTTTTGAGAATAAATTATATACCAAATTCTGTTATGTTCAAAAATAAAATGCGCGATGTTATTGAGAATATTTACATAAAATCGTATCTAAATGAATTCAATCTTATTAACAATTGTACAATAGAAGAATTAAAGAACAAAATTCATGATATCAATAATGAGAGATATAATTAATTATGTCCTATTTTTTTTGTCATAATATAAATGTATGTTAGTGGCCCATTATATACGGTCAGATTAGAAGGTACTATAGATGGTATCGAAAAAGTTATATATTTGTTTGGTGATAGACATACTGAAGTAGAAAATCAAACTTCATGCAAACAATTTGATAGCATAACTTTCAACAAATTTTTTTATGACAATATCAATAATTCTCCATCTAATGTAACTTATGATTTCTTCATGGAAACGTTATTAGATAGTTTAAATGATATTAAATATTTCAATGACCCAGCTTTTTCACATAATTTGGATATTTATATAGTAAACATTCGAAGAATGGTATATTTAATTAAGAAGGAAAAATTATTAAACAACATCAGAATACATTCAAGTGATATCAGAAATGACAACATAATAAATCCTATGATCAATACCAATAATTTAGCGAATAAAATTAATGGATATAATTTTAAAAATGAGTACGAAGAATGTTTAAAATCATTAGAAAATTGTCACAAAATATTAAAGTATATTTATGATATTTTAATCGGAAAGAATATTAAAAATGATAACAATATTATAGATAAACATATATTATTGAAATTGATCAAAAAATTTAAACACAAAACTGTTAAAAAAGAGGTATTGTCATTTATTAATAAAATATTGCCCGGAATTAACGTCTTCATAAAAATAGTGACGGATATGATAGATATCATTAAATATATGATAACTAATTATGAAAAATGCGGAGTTTTAGAGAATAAATATGATTTTGAAACAAAACTTATCTATTTCGACAACGAATTGAATAGTGAATGCGCAAAAAAAATAAACAATTTCAAGAAATGTGCAAAAAAATTTGATGCGTTAAGTATTTGGTGGATATCATGCATAACTGATATATACGCAATCAAAAGAATATTGGACAAAGATTATATTACCAACGCCATATTGTATGGAGGTTGCTTTCATACAAATGATATGATTTATATACTAATGATTCATTTTAATTTCAAGATTACACACTGTTCATTATATAAGAATATTACTCAATTAAACAAAAATATAATCAAAAATAGTTCTATTCAATATATTAATAAAATCTTCTATAAACCTGTATTATATGTGAGATTATATAATATAATCCAGTGTAGTAATTTGACCGGATTTCCCAAATATTTTCTATAGAAAATAATACTAAATAGCTTTCTATAGAAAATAATACTAAATAGCTTTCTATAGAAAATAATACTAAATAGCTTTCTATAGAAAATAATACTAA